>Ga0265797_10001912_pt1 | contig 36116 bp, 32 predicted proteins | sample P2T30metagenome_FD_192433 | JGI IMG/M metagenome (GOLD analysis project Ga0265797, IMG submission 192433) | Plant litter microbial communities from East Loma Ridge, Irvine, California - P2 T30 | ecosystem: Environmental > Terrestrial > Plant litter > Unclassified | place: USA: California...
CGCGTCACTGTCGTCTCCAAGCACAACGATGACGAGCAGTACATCTGGGAGTCAAGCGCCGGTGGCACTTTCTCCATCAAGCACGACACCGAGGGCGAGCAGATCGGCCGCGGTACCAAGATCATCCTCCACCTTAAGGATGAGCAGACCGACTACCTCAAGGAGGCCAAGATCAAGGAGGTCGTCAAGAAGCACTCCGAGTTCATCTCCTACCCCATCTACCTCCACGTCCTGAAGGAGACCGAGAAGGAGGTCCCCGATGAGGAGGCTGAGGAGTCCAAGGACGAGGAGAACGACAACAAGCCCAAGGTCGAGGAGGTCGACGACGAGGAGGAGGAGAAGAAGCAGAAGACCAAGAAGGTCAAGGAGAGCAAGGTCGAGGAGGAGGAGCTCAACAAGACCAAGCCCATCTGGACCCGCAACCCCAGCGACATCTCCCAGGAGGAGTACGGTGCCTTCTACAAGTCCCTCTCCAACGACTGGGAGGACCACCTTGCTGTCAAGCACTTCTCCGTTGAGGGTCAGCTCGAGTTCCGCGCTGTCCTCTTCGTGCCCAAGCGCGCTCCCTTCGACCTCTTCGAGGCCAAGAAGACCAAGAACAACATCAAGCTCTACGTCCGCCGCGTCTTCATCACTGACGATGCCACCGACCTCGTTCCCGAGTGGCTCTCCTTCGTCAAGGGTGTGGTCGACTCTGAGGACCTTCCCCTCAACCTGTCTCGTGAGACTCTCCAGCAGAACAAGATCATGAAGGTCATCAAGAAGAACATCGTCAAGAAGACCCTTGAGCTGTTCACCGAGATCGCCGAGGACAAGGAGCAGTTCGACAAGTTCTACACTGCCTTCTCCAAGAACATCAAGCTCGGTGTTCACGAGGACAGCCAGAACCGCAACACTCTTGCCAAGCTCCTCCGCTACAACACCACCAAGTCTGGCGAGGATCTTACCTCCCTCACCGACTACGTCACCCGCATGCCCGAGCACCAGAAGAACATGTACTACATCACTGGCGAGAACCTCAAGGCCGTCGAGAAGTCTCCCTTCCTTGACGCCCTCAAGGCCAAGAACTTCGAGGTTCTCTACCTCACCGACCCCATTGACGAGTACGCCTTCACCCAGCTCAAGGAGTTCGACGGCAAGAAGCTTGTCGACATCACCAAGGACTTCGAGCTCGAGGAGACCGATGAGGAGAAGAAGGAGCGTGAGGAGGAGGAGAAGTCCTTCGAGAGCCTCACCAAGTCCCTCAAGAACGTTCTCGGCGACAAGGTCGAGAAGGTTGTTGTCTCCCACAAGCTCGTCAACTCCCCCTGCGCCATCCGCACTGGCCAGTTCGGTTGGTCCGCCAACATGGAGCGTATCATGAAGGCCCAGGCCCTCCGTGACACCTCCATGTCCTCTTACATGTCTTCCAAGAAGACCTTCGAGATCTCCCCCAAGAGCTCCATCATTAAGGAGCTCAAGAACAAGGTCGAGGCTGACGGCGAGAACGACCGCACCGTCAAGAGCATTACCACTCTCCTCTACGAGACCTCCCTCCTCGTCTCCGGCTTCACCATTGACGAGCCCGCCGCTTACGCCGAGCGCATCCACAAGCTCGTCTCCCTCGGCCTTAACGTCGATGAGGACGCCGAGACTGCCGACGAGACCGCCACCTCTGCCCCCGCTGAGGAGGTCACCGGCGAGAGCGCCATGGAGGAGGTTGACTAGATTTGTGCGCCAAGCACGGTCTGGGTTGACTGACCTTACACATTTCATGCATTATGGCTAGAGAAACAATGGGGCGTTCTTGAAACAACAAAATCATTGAGTGGCTTTTAATTTTGCGCTTTGTACTTTTTACGTAGCCACCACCTCTCACTCATGGGTCCCGCTGAAAGGGGGGCTTTATGATATATGAATCTGAAGAAGTTCCGAACATAACACTATGTTTCCCTCGTTGAAGTCTGGTTTCCACAATGTGTGTTGTGTTGTACGCTTTTGTAGTTGCTGTCGTGATTAAATATGAAGTACTGAATAATGAAATCAAGTTCAAACATCGCTCATAGTACAAGGTCCAAACATCTCACTCGCTGTCTCTCAGCCGTGCTTGACAGTTCCGATACTCGAAGACCAGCCCGCAGCCGCCATGAAGTACATCGTCGCTCATGAGGTGTCTCACTAGCTCGCCCGTACATGTAAAGAAAGAAGAAAGAGAGGAAGGAACAGTTCAAGCAGTGCTGATATTTCCCGCTCTACGAAGCGCCTGATCAAGTCGACAAGGTGCTCGTCACGCTGGTCACGAAGCTGCCGCTGCTGGCTGTGGTCGGGTCCGGGAAGCCGCACATTTTTCGTGTGGTGCAGGGTTCAGTTATGGTTTTGGAGCTTTGGCAGGACTGTGACAAAGCGTTAGAATTTCTTGTGTATGCACAGGGTGTGGGTGTGGTCAAGGGGACTTACGCTGCTGCCGTTAGAGAAGTTGGAGTGGAGGGCGTGTGCGCCTACGCAGCCGAAGCAGTTGACTGTGACGGTTTCTTTGCTGGCGTAGATGGTGCTTGTGCAAGCATTTATCGGCAGGCTGTAGAAGGTTGATGTGCATTGGGCTTGGGCGGGTTGGGTTGTTGAGTCAGTGGACGTGGTGGAGAGAGGTGGAGTCTCGTTGGTGGCTGGGACGATTGAGGAGGCAGATACTGCAGTGGCATCTGCAACTTGATGGCCCACTGGTGTAGGGATATTGTCTGAGAAACTGGCAGGTGTAGAGAGACAGCCTGGACGGCCCCAGATCTCAGGTCTGCACGAGTTGAGAGGGACGGTGGGAGGAGGAGGGATTTCTGCAAGCGTGGCTGCTAAGACGATAGGGTTTTGGACTTGATGGCCGACCGGTGTAGAGGCTACGTCGAAGAAGCTGGTAGGTGTCGAGAGACAGCCTGGACGGCCCCATATCCCAGGTGTGCACGAGTCGAGAGGAACTGTAGGAGGAGGAGGGATCTCTACATGGATGGCTGCTGTTGGGGTGACTAGCTCGGTCGTGGTGGAAGACTCGTGCATGCTGGTGCTTGTGTTTGCATTGGTACCATTGTTGTATCCGGAGAGGGATGGTGGGTAGCCGATGAATACGCGGGAGGTTGTTGTCGTGACGAATGGAGATGGGGTGGGTGCAATATCTGGCACTTGCTGCGTATTGTAATCAGTGCAGGTGGTACTCGTGTTCCAGTTTTTATGATCCTGCCCGCCAGTGATAAGTGGTGGGTGGCCATGAGGTATGTGGATACTGTCATACGCTGTAACAGCAGTGATAGCAGGCTGGATGCTTTCGATTGGCATCGTAGTCTGAACGCCGACCGCGTCGTCAGATGAGGAGGTAACCGGAGAAGTCATCGTCTCAGTGGTAGGGGTGTTGTCTTCGTAGGGCGATGTGCTCGGCTCCGGAACAATGATAGGTTGTGTGTTATTTGCCTGCACGGGAATCACCAACGCTGTATCCGTGAGAGTGACAGTCGACGTGGCTGAAGCTGCGGTTGCAGTCGATGTCGAAGTCGTCATGCCCGCAGCATCGCCAGTGTTACCCAGCCCTGTAGCTGAACCAATCTCATCGGTAAGAGGATCTGTGTGAGAAATAGTCATGCTCGCACCATACCCGGTGGTTCCTGGCCCTCTTGTTGGGAAAATGACACCATTTCCAGAAGCAGCACAACCTCCAGAACCAGATGTAGCGTTCGAGAAAGTCTTGCTCCATGTCAAGGTGTTACCACCGTACGCTTGTAGCCTGGAGCTGATCTCGTCGGGGAACGCAGTTGTAGTGATCCAGACAGTTGGAGCAGCAGTTGTGTTGGAGAAAGAGCCATTTTTTGCCGAGTCAGTAACAGTGAGAGCTGGTGCTGGACCCCCTCGAGTCAAGGTCACGGTTAACATGTCGGTAGGAAAAGATCTGAGGTCATAAGACTCCACGGGACTGGGTTGGGTGGCAGCAGTGGTGGTTGGAGTGGTTGCCTCGGTTTCAGACATGGCATTTGAGAAGGCGGTGCCATTCTGCTGTTTCCGCTCGGTGTACTCATTATTAGGAGTCACAGTCAATATCACTGTCACGGTGGGGCGATCTTCAGTGGTGGTGGTAGGCAAGGTCGTCGTGCTCAACGTGGTAATTGAAACTACCGGAGGAGTAGGTGGCGTGATGGTGACGACGCGTCCTGTGCGTTTGGTTGACGCGCTTGATGTGGTTGACGTGCTTGATGTGGTTGATGTGCGTGATGTGGTTGATGTGGTGTGCAGAAATGTTTCCAATGCTGCGAGAAGCACACTAAGAGCATTCCAAGAGCCTTGCGTACTAGCAGCTACGCTTGACTCTTGGTGGGCGTAGGCGAGGCTTGTAGAGTGATTAGCTGCCTGTTCTCAATCATAGCACTTTGAAAAGACTTACTGGGCAAGCTGCGCAACAACTAGAAGGAAGTTGAAGAGCCTCATTCCGACTGATTGTCGAGCCAGAGATGGATGGTAAATCACTGCTGTTTGATATTGGAGGAGCTTCGAGAGCCAGGACCACTTGAGGTCGTTCTTGGTGTTGGTAGTGGTGTGATGGGGATTAGAAAGGATCGAGGGAGGTTGCAAATACTTATCCTACAGGCGGACTCGAAGCAAACAGCATCTCGTGCTAAATCACCGCGAACAGATAACGAAGTGACGATGCAAACATTATTATGGTAAGCACATGTCCACATATTGGGCTGTTAGATGAGGCGGTGAAGTGAAGCAAACTCCACATGCAAGCAAACGGCAAGGAGTCTGTCTTTGTCCGTTCATGTGTATCAGAATTTGCTTATGAGAAGCTCGTGCTAAGTTGTTCCAGGTTCACTCAGGTAGTTGTGCGAGGTTTCGATGCGATCGATGTAATCATTTCTCAGGATAATGTTTTATTTCACTTCATCTAATCTTAGGCGTCAGCTTCTGTTACGGGAAACGCCCGTGATTAGCTTTGATCCCGAACTTGCGATGGTATATGTTCCGAACACTCCGACACGATAGCAACTGGAGCAAACATGATCATCCTTGCTTCTGTTGTTGATCTTCCCAAAGACAGCGTTCACACTGGCAATCGCCGCCCAGGGCACCACGAGCCCACTCCCTACGCTCCTGCACAGGCAAGTCAAGATCGCAGTAGTGGTTCAAGATCTCTTCCCCTTTCTTCAAGCCAGGCGCGTTGAAGACCTTCTTGCCATCTTTGCCTTGCCACGCTGCGCGTTCGGATCTTGTGGACATCTTGATGCTGCCACCCCACTCCCAGGTGACGGTCGGATCGCAAGAATGGTTTGCTAAGCACCACATGGGGTGCACAGCGCAAACATCTGGGCCTCTGGCGACAGAACGGCCAGTTCCAGATAACCTAGCAGAAGCAGTGCCTCTAAACTTGGAGAAGAGGGTATTAAACACCCACACGTCGTACTGAGGGTTCGCGAATATATCGATGTCCATCTTCTCAAGCATGTGGAATGGCAGAGTGACGTTGTACTCGAAGCTGAAAGGCAAAGACCTTGGGAGACCTGCAAATGCATCCGCTTTTGAGTCGGCAGGACTCGGGCTTCGGAATTCTTCATCAATGTTCTTGAAGTGGAAGTCTCCCCAGATGTATTTGATTTCTTGCAGGTCGAGTGGATGGCAGCCGCGAGTCTCTGCCAAGGCGAAGCAGCGAAGGAGCAGGAGAGAGTATAGGGAATCGGCTGCCTTGTTGGGCTTGGGGTCTTTCATAATAGACTCGGCGTCAGTCTCGCAAACGGCTGGGTGGTAGTTCTCCATGGCGGCATCGTGGCACTCCTGACTGCAGAAAACCACTTCGCAAGCTGAACATGCGGCAACCGAATCGCGGCTTGCGCTCTTCAGGTCAGGAATCTCGGAGCTGCAAGCATCGCATAGCATGTCTTGCAAGCGGTTGTTGACGGTAAGCAGGGAAGTCTCGTCAAGAACCAACTCGCCAGGTCCAACGTCTTCCTTCGCAAAGACGCCGAGTTGCTTAGAGATGCCGGTCACTGAAGTGCCTGTCAGAGCAGGCAGCTCGACGGCCTTAACCTCGAACCTCGGCGCAACGTCGTTCATCATTTCGTTGATCTCTTCAACTTCCGCAAAGCGATCAGGCTCGTACTCGCTCCATGGGTATACTTCGCGTCTGACGAGGCAAGCAGAAGGCCAGCCAGGAGCTGACTTCTCGTCATCATACAAGTCTTCCAGTGGTTTCCCGAAGTGCGATTCGACCAGTTTCTGGAGACTCTGATCGAGCTCCACAAAAGAATCATCGTATTTGTACATGGAGAGACCCTTCTCCATGTAGATGCCTGCAGCTGAAAGATCGCCACAAAGCATTAGCGACCGAATCAGTGTCTTGTAACTGTCCATTCTATTAGCGGATGTCTGGCACAAATGCTTATAGGCGCAGACTTACGTAGCTCTCTGGTAGAAGTTCTCACACCATGCCATCAAAGTCTCAAAGTCATCTTCCACGAGAGGCTCATCGCCGGAACAAATGTCCGCGTCAGTCAAGTAACGCTCGGGGTCCTTGTCGAGCGCTCTTTCCATAGCAAGCAATCGTGTCTCGGCTGGGACACGTGAGATGATCTGGGCAAAGATCTCGTATGCTTGATCGTGATACTCATCGCTGTCGTCACGAACGGCGTCGGTGAGTAGCAGAGCCTTGTACGCGGAACCAGCAGCAAGGTCAGGGTAGCCCAAGAGCAGGTATACGGATGCCAACTCGAGGTACACAAGTAGGCAGTAAGGCTGTTCTTCCACCAGGTTGAACAACTCCGAGAGAGCGATCAGAAGTTGTCTGAGATAATCATTGTGGATCTGAATAAAACATATAAGCCAATTGTGATACAACGCATCGATCGAGATGGGTAGAAATACGAACCTCGGGATACTTTTGCAAACTCTCTGCATCGCTCATGGAAACCCAAGTCTCCCAGTCCACAGGCTCACTTGTGACTTTGGAAACCACTTGGAAAATATGATGTTTTAGTGAACCGAGAGTACCTTGGATACCATCATGCGTGCCATCAACCAACGATCCAGATGCAAGCTCTGATTCCTTCACAAGATCCGCCGCAGACCTTTTGGGCAGATTCCCGGATATCTTGTACGACGCCAGAGTAGCATTGAGCCTTGCCAAGGCGTTGTCAACACCTTGCACGGAAGCCTTGTACTCATCCATGATCGCTCTTGTAGCCGGCGGTCGCAATTGTCGATCCGGAGTCTCTATCCGTCTGTGAGGCGATTTGTCCTGCTGTTCCTTGTGCACGTCTTCTCTGTGTGACTGAAGTCAAATTCGGACACCGGGGTTTGCCCGCCAGTCGTTTGGCGCCTCAGACAGCAAGCAAGCAGGCCGACTTCACCAGCCACTCGAGGTGTGCGCCACCGTTGTTTCGGCCGCCTCGCTCCCGCGATCAGCAACATGCGGCATCATGGATCTTGAGATCGTACAGTAGACAGCATCACGTGGTGAAACATGCCATTCTCCACTGTCCGTGTCCGCGTTTGCGCGTTTGCAACATTTCTCCATGTCGTTCGATGCACCGTTTCCGCGATTCTTTGTGACGCATTACCTCCCTGCGGCACGCCTCTCCGTTGAAGCGTGCCCTCGCCTCGGTGTCATAACCGGGACCCTGTGAAATCATCTTCTTGCGACATTCGGATTTATTCTTGTGACGTGGTCGACGACGTGGCATGCCTCGCATGCTGATCCTTCATGTGCATGCCGCTGTGGAGGAGCATGGAGTATTAAACGCAGATCTGTCGATGCAAAGGGATACAAATTCCCGAAACGAGTCCCAAATCTCGTCTCGCCGATACAGCGATGCATCTGGCGATCTCAGGCGGGAGCCGCTTCCAGATCACTGATGACCCAAACTCTTGTCGCCGACGCGGTGTCCTTGCCATGTCTCATCTGTCTCTGATCTGCCGCGTCTACAAGATAGCATATCACTTGGCGATCGCCACAATCCATGTGGCTCGGTGCATGCGAGACACTGAAACGTTTCCAACATGGTCATTACGCCAGGCTGGCTGATGCTCCTGAAGGGTTCATGGTTCTTTACACCGACACGTCTACATCATCGTGGCCGTTACCAAGCTGAGTAATAACCGAAGGCTCGTATATCAACTATTTACAGATTCTCACCCATCGACATCGACGGTATCTTTCGTTGGAAAGGCAACGTCTATCCGCCTGCGGGAGATCGTTGAGATCGCAGCTAGACGGCTACGATTCCCAAGATCTGACTCGTGGAGTTTTCGCGTCTCTGACAGTACGTCGAAGGACGCGATGCGATGTAAGACAAGCTCTCCTGTAAAGCTCCGCATAGCGTGTAGTCGCCATCGCTGCCTAATAATGGGCCTATCGAGACTGTGCTGCACATCGTGGTCAGAAGAATCCAGTCATCGAAGATCCCCAACAAGGCAACATAGTCCAGCTCAGTGGTGTGCTGTACACGAGACCATGCAACGTTTCAATAGTACCACATGATCAATCCCAAATGTTCGCAAGAGAAGGATGGAAACTCTCGCAGCTGCCCTACGAGTCGCAAATCCGGTGCAACACGCTTGGCGGAAAGTGATTCCAACAAAACCCCCCATCGCAGCTGTCATGCAGTGAAACCTAAATCCCACGCGCGCCGAAGGTAGCGTTACTACTGCGCGGGAGAAGAAAAAACACATTAATGGCGCGAGAAAGCATGCGCCTACAGATTATTAGCCGCACGCGAGATCTCAAGTAGATCACAGCCCGCGACGCCGCCCGCGCACGCACGCCTGCAACTGCAATCAGCACGCACAACGTCTCCAGTAGAGCGTATCGTTCGAAGATCGGGCATAACCGTCGGATCGTGCAGGAAAGCGGACGAGGTGTTCCGGTCGGCGACCTTGCGAGCGACAAAGCCAAGGTTTGGCGCGGGATTGGAGAGAAACGGCGCTGGTGCCGGAGCGCGACCGAGCAAGAGGAGGAAAAGTGAAAGAAAGAAGTTTGAACGATCGCCGATTGGGGGGTGAGATCTGCACCGATCCCCAGCTTTTCTCGCATGGTGAACGGATGCAGGGTTGACATGCACTATGATGGAGTTGGGGATGTTCGAAGATAGATGTTTGTATACGGATGACCATGGTTGTTTTTGTGAGTGGTAGATCAAATTTCGACAATTAATATATAAAACAGAGCTGCTCTAGGGGGTATCTTTCTCTCGTCGTAATAAAAAGTCGTCAGGATGGCAGAGCACTGTCCTGCAGTGATGCGCTTCCGGTCATCAAAATCATGTCGTTTGAATCCACCCTCTCCTCTCCTTCGAACAACTGATCAACAGTTGCATCGTTCAAACACCAATGTTTCCACCGCATTCACTCCTCCGGGCGTATGGCAAATCGTCGCCGGAACCGTATAGTAATGTCGAAATGTGAAGATCGAGGCCGGTCCATCTCCGTTGCCATCGCTCCAAGCCTGTCTGTAAAAGACAGCTTGTATGGCTGTGCATGACATGATGTAGTGATGTGTCGACGACCATGTCTTGACCAATGGAAGTGGTCCATCGTTGGCAATTTTTCTTGTGATATATCAAGGTTGATTGGTAGAATTTGCGAAACCCATCGACCGTGGCGTTCAGCGGTTGAAGAATCCGACCATGGCAGCACACCTTGAGCAGTAGTACTGATTTAGACCGTATTGGACCATGTTCGATTTGCCGGTCTGGATGTCAATGCTGGGAGTTCGGTGGCATCTGGAGCACCTTGCAGTTTCTGGCGATGAGAAGATATTGTGCCTGCTGCCGGTCGATCCTAAATATGATGAACTGGAAATCGATGAGACTGATTCGTCGCTGGTAACGTGGAGGACGTTCTGCTGAGGCTGAGGCTGCGGCCTGATTTGCTGTTGGTTGCAGGAAGACATTGCCGTGAACATATGTGTGGTGGTGGTTGCAAGTATTGTTGGGTGCCGAGGATGGCAGGCTGGCGATATATAGGACAGTGAGCAAGGTTCGCTCCAAGTAAAGAAGCGTCGATGATGATGTTTAGTGTTGTTGTTTTTGTTAGCGATGTGACAGGAGGAGAATCGATGCCAAAGGCGAGGCGCGCATCGCGCACTTTGTATCAAAGGAGTTGCATCGAGGATCGCGGTTAGTGGGACGAGTACAAAGCGCTACATCGAAGATGCGAAGCCCAGGCCGGCCGAGCAGCACAGTGCTAGCTCGCAGTTGGCAACCGCTACACAACCCTGCGCTGCGACCATGCGAGCCGCCGCCCTCAGGCTCGTCCCCGATGTGCATCTGCCACACGATCCGGTCGGTGATTTGATGCCGCTTGGCCTCCTGAGCCACACCTTGTATTCTTCTTCTGCCGTCCCACGTCCGCGGATTCACCTTCAACTGGGTACAGATGTGCGTAACCCTCTGTGCCGCACCATCACGATGCTTCTACCTTCATCACCGCGATCTGCCCTCGCCCGCAGCCGTCCGGTACGTGGCAGATTGATTGGAACATCCATCGAAGCCATCGACACCTCCATATTCTCGATACCGATGGCTCTTCTGCTGCTACTCACGGATGCCACGGCGCAGACAAAGCACCTGGACGCTTGGGCTCACCTGCGTTTCACAGCCTTGCAGCCTCATCCCACGCCCTCCACAGGAAGCAAGTTGACTTACTCAACCAAGCTGCCACGTCTGATATTGTGACCCAGGCGTGCCATGTCTCTACACCCATGAGCTTACATAAAGTACCCCGCCGCACTGATAAGATTTAGAGTCATGAGACCAAGGGGACGACCCCGGGAGGAACGTTTTTTCAACCTAGAAAACGCCACTTCAGAATCGTCGGGATTGCGACGGAGCCCTGGTGTTGCCCCGAGCTCGGCGCGGTGTTGTGCCTGTGCGTGTGCTTTCGAAAACAAGGCTCGTGGCGGACGGACCGCACCTTGTAGCTAACGGTTGGAAGGCCGCAAGTCTAGACCATCCCAAGGCTGCACCATTGTTTGGACCTTGGAACATCTGATACCTTCAAAAAATCCATGGTTGGTGAGACATCGTCACAGCTGACGAGAATGAAAACAGGTTCTCACAGTTACGTGTACGCCATGGTCTCTCATCGGCATCTTCATCCTTTGACCACGCTCCCACTTCTGTCAACCCCTCCATGTGGCAGTCGTGGCTGGTCCAGACCAGCTGCTATTGCATAGTACAACGGCCCAGGGAGATCAATAAGTACCACGGAATTATGGCGCTTTGGCTGCTGCAACCTCGATGTCAGGGAGGGTCAGTGCGAGTAGCTAAGCCTCGCTCCCACCAGTCTTTGCAACAAAAGCTTTCCAACAATATTTCGAGCCTCGGAAGGCTGCGATACTTTCGCCGGATGGCGCCTCATGTGCGCTTTATGGTCAGGAGACTGGTCAATTCACCGAGCCATACAGGCAACTATGCAGCTGGCAGCTGCACGACATTTGTCGTTGACACGCAGGCGTCTTATCGCGGGATGGCTTGACCACCGCGCATATCCAGTTTCGCCATCAAAGCTCCATGTTCACTCGACTCAACAGGAACTGCACCAGGGTCTCAGGGAGTGGTAGCTATCTTCTGCGACTAGGCCCGTCCAGGCCTGGCAAATGGGCGGCTTAATATACTGATTACACAAGTACAGCCATGTCGTGTCTGGACTCCTCACATATTACCGCCGTACTTGCTCGCCGTCGCACCAGGCCTTCGGACTCCTCTCCTTTGTTCTGTGTCTAGACATCGCACCGAACTCCGGCGTGTCGGCCGAGTCGACCATATGACCAAAACACTGGTGGCCAGTCGCCAAGTCTCTATAGCCACCACCGGCCGTTCTGTGAAGAACACCATTGGTCTCCTCATCCGCCCTGCCAACTCAGAGCATGTTTGCGCAAAAGTATCGCCGCTGGCTGTCTACTCGCAAGCCACGTCGGCTTGAATCACCCGTAGGAGGTACATACTGTACTGCGTTCGTTAGCATCCTGGTCACCTCTGCCGTTTCACACTGAAAGCTGTTGAACATGCCACTCTAAGACTCTGCCACCTTCATTCCCACAATCTTGGCGTTGAGTCTGAGATCGTGTTACAGGAGTGGAACCTTCAGACATCCAGCCCAGGGCGCTTGTCTGGGCTTGAAGACCTCGAGGACATGGCCAGACCGATGGTCGTCCCGAGCAACGGCCCAGGAGGTATTCCCAGCAATTCCGCGATGGCTTGTAGGTGCTACGCGGCCACAAAACCACCTGACGAGTTTGCCCGACCGTCTTACGTGGTGATGGACATACCATCTATGCATGTGCATCTCGCTACGCTGTACGCTGTTGTGATGCAACTAGTCGAGCCAATATATTCCGTCAAGCCATGGCAACTTCATCGAATGGCGTTGTAGCAAAGTGGTTAATGCGATTGACTAGAAATCAATTCCCTTCGGGGGCGTAGGTTCGAGTCCTGCCAACGTCGAGATAATTTCTTTTGCCTTCTCCTCAGGAGTTCTTGCTTTTTGACGCCATGTTTGCCCTGTCGACATGCTATAGGAAGATTTTGATAGGTGAAGAACAATCAGTCTATCATCACTCATGTGGTGTCATGCATTCCGTAATCTAGCAGTCTGTTTTTGCTCAAAGAAAATGTCTCCCGTGGTCAGCACAACTGTTCGTCGGTATCGGTCCTGCGGTGTTGGCGTAGCCATGTTGAAGAGTGAGGTACTGTTGCGTGTGGATGGGACTACACTCGGTGAACATGTGGGTAATATCGTGCAAGACTAATACCGAGGAGGTAAGGAGAAACATATCAGAGTTTAGTTGTCACGGAGTTTGCAATACTTTCTCGTGTTGTATGTGCTGCAGGATCCTCGCTTCCTGCGCAGAATGTGTGAGAATTCATCTCGAGTAGCTGATAAGAGCGCCGAATGGAATTCGAGTCCTCGGGAGGTTTCGACTTTGACACATCAAGCACATGTATTCCACTCGCATTCATGCAACGACATAATTTGCAGTTATATGGGTGAAACTACCTGATTTGCAGATGAGACAATGGAACAGCGTGGGATACGAAAACTCTTCTCCCGGTACCTCTTGCGATGCAAGAGGTACACAGATGAAAAGAAAGGACCTGTCAGACGTACCGCCGAACCCTCCCAGAATGGCCGGCCGAAGCCAGGCACCAGACTGAGTTGAGATCATCGCCACGCAGGCACGAAGCCTGCGCACGTCGGCATCACTCTTGGGCTCGAGGCATCGACTCATCAGCCAGGTTGGAGTCTGTGGCTCATGTAGAGAACACAGTTATGGACGTTTACTATAGAAATGATTCTATGAAGTCTGAGAGAGGGGGATTGTTAGTTGGACTGCTTGGATTGCACAGTATGGGCTGGATTTGATACTCACAAAGTCGCGTAACGAGATCAAGTCGGATCGCCAATTCGAAAATCTTTATAGACGCTCAGTCGGCGCCAAGCTTTTTGCGGAGTTTGCTCGGCGGTGAGGAGAAGACCGCAGAGACGCCGCTTCGGTCTTGCTTCACTTACGAGAGAGATGCGGTTTCTTACGTGAGCACCGACATTATTGAATAGTTTCTGCGCTAAATCATCACAGAGGTGCACAGGATTCGTTAAGTCGTGTGCATGTGTGGACGACAAATAAACAAGTCAAACTAATGAGAAACGAAGCGTGATTTGAAACGCTACAGGCTACGGTAGACTACAATGCATTGTAAACTCGAGACATCGTTGTGACTATCGATCGAGTAGATATTTGAGGTGTCTAGATGATGCGTCTAGCCACCGGATCATATGTAGTACCCTCACGTTCATTTGCGAGCCTGGTACAGTTGTATAGGGCATATCACTTGGTGAGTCTTACAGGTAGCATGAAGGCTGCAAGAGTGCGAGAAGGACATAGCTATGACAAGCCCAAGAACCATGGGAGTCGAAGTGTGTACTCTGTGTCGTCGTTCTTATGCCCCCAAGGACACATGCATACAGCAGCATTTTGGATCTTAACCCAACCCTAACCCTTCCAATATATCTCGGTCGTCCACAGGACTTGCTGACGGCCGTCAGACATTCCGGGTACGTTCATCTGAGTGGTAATGATATACAGCCGCCAGTGTGTATGATGTGTTGTTCCTATATTGGGGTTGGAAGGTGCGTTGCGCTGGAGATGTGGAAACACGAAATCTTTCAAGATATCCGACTGGAGCGATGTTCATGAAGCATGATTTATTATACTTGTCTATGATCGATATGATGTTAAGACACGACCATACACGGCGCATTATCCTCAATAGTAACGTAGCATCTGCCGCGACATTCCGCTTGATCAGACTATTTAACATATTTCATATATCTGGTTTCATGTTCGCGGTTGAATGTCAGAAGGACTATCGAACACATAGTTCAAGGGTCCACGACAGCCTGCAGGTACCCCACGGTGAGGTATCCACTTCCGATCGTCACAAGCAACTCTGGCCTCTTCATCGTGAAGACAAACATTGGAACTTGGAAATCTTCTCTCCACAACACAACAAACACTACACATCATGCGTGTCACATCAATTATCTCAGCATTCGCGCTCCTCTTCAGCGCCGCCTCTGCGCTCGACAAGCCTCTCGACATTGAGGTCACCAAGGCCGTCGAGTGCACCAGGAAGACCAAGAGCGGTAAGCGCCACCTACGCCGAAGCCCTCGGAAGCATACTGACAAGGATCCAGGCGACAAAGTCAACGTCCACTACCGCGGTACCCTCGAGAAGGATGGCTCCGAGTTCGACGCCAGTTACAACCGCGGCCAGCCTCTCTCCTTCCACGTTGGCAAGGGACAGGTCATCAAGGGATGGGACCAGGGACTCTTGGACATGTGCCCTGGTGAGAAGAGGACATTGATTATCCAGCCTGACTGGGGTTACGGAGCTAGGGGTATGGGACCCATCCCAGCCAACTCTGTGCTCAAGTTCGAGACCGAGCTCGTCAGCATTGTTGGCGTTGAGCCCGAGCAACCCCGTGAGCTTTAGAGTGGATGGCACGAATTGGACAATCGGCCAGTAAAGTCTGGCTGTTGGTATAGCGAACGTTATGTTCACTTGCAAGAGTCTAAGCATGAATACACACGACTTGTCAAAATGCCAATTTGATTGGCTGGTACGATGGTGAATATCTCAAAAGCGAGTAGGCTGGCATTGTCGTTTATAGGGCCTGAAGCTAGCCCTATCAATCAACCAGATGCGAGAGTATTGTGCAAACTGTCAAGTGCAGCGACTGTAACTACCCATAGCTACTTATTTGGCCCTGCTGAATGTTCTTTTGACACCAGAACATATGGCTACTAAAGAAGCAGTCTTGCGCGATCAAGTGGTGATAGTGGCTGAGATCACATTTCACCAGCTTTATCGGCGAATGTATTTTGTGAAGTATTGAATGATCGAGCTTGGTGTCGTTACAATGAATGTCACTTGCATGTACAGCGATGCGATCTCGAAGTACATGTACATCTGCACACTATCGCCAGTCATGTGACCTCGCGACTTAGGGTTAGGGCTTAGCGCGTCCTCCAAGTCAGTGAGCGCTGCCTAACGCATCGCGATAACTCGATCACTTACAAGTTCTATTATAAAGGACTCCTCGTACACCGAGCGCAATAATGCGCGACGACACGCAATCGAAATGTGGTTACTGACTTGCGACGGCGACCTATTCGGCCACAAGCCCATCTGGCTGCGACCTGGATCAGGACATCTTCTGGGACGCACATCAGGCCGTACCGAGGGCGGCGAGGTCGTGCGCTACATCAACCACAAATCTGTCTCGCGGAAACATGCGACTATCCATGTCGGTCAAGTCAATCCAGGTGACGGCACTCGCCTACACACGCGCTCGGAAATCAAGATCACCGACGGCTCTAAGATCGGCACTTACCTGAATGGAGAGAAGATATGCCAGACGAGTAGGATTCTGGACAAGCTGGAATACACCATAAAGCTGGGAAACTACGAGCATGAATTCCATCTGAAGTGGCAGCCTGTCGTTCTCACCTTCACTGGTCTGTCCAAGTCGACGAAAGCTAGGAGCGATCCGCTTGAGACACACAGAAAGAAGCTGGAACAGTCAGAGGTCAAGCTCATCACAGAGTACGTCTCCAGCCAGACGACACATGTGATCGGAAAGAAAAGGAATACACCACCAGGCCTGCAGGCTCTTTTGCAAGGGCGATGGCTGCTTGCACATAGCTACGTTGATGCGCTGGCGCAAGCTACTGCGAGTCCTGGCCGTGATGCTGGTGGGAACGATCGACCTTGTCCTCTGGAAGAAGATTTTGAGGCGAACTGGCCAAGAGAAGAAGAACACATACTGCCTGCTGCTTTGGAACCCAACCCCAAACCCAACGAATTTCTCAAACCGAATCGACAGCGAGCTGAGTTGTTTGCCAACTTTACGTTCATATTCATGTCGCAAGCACAGTATGACCTTCTCATGCCTGTCGTGACTTCTGGTAGCGGCAAGGCTCTGCTGTGGGATGTGGAGCTTGGATCAAGCGATCCGAAAGATCTCGTAAGCTACGTCAAAGAGGTTGCTGGAGCAAAAGGCAATGGCGATTTTCGTTTGAGCCAGCATACTGGTAAAGGAGGAATCGTTCTCGTGCGATTGGATCATAAGGATAATGAATGGGTGCCTGAGTTTCTGACCGTTGTTGAGTCAACGCTCGAGCAGCGCTCAATGGAGCAGAACCAATTCTTGAACGCGATCCTTACGGTCGACGCAAGTGAATTGCGCAGGCCCCTCCTTCGCGAAAGTCAAACTCAAGCCCAGATCGCGGCTTCACTTAACGGGGGTTCTGGAAGCACGCGTTCCCGCGCGCCAGAGCGTAGCCGACCAACACCACAACCTGCGGAACCTCAACCAACATCCTCAGCGACCAAGGACCCGACACCACCTTCCACTCAGCACAACACAGAACAATCGGACATGGCTGAACCTCCTACTCGCAAGAAGCCGAGGCGTGCTATAACGCAGTCCAGGTTCAAAGGATTTGGAGAAATCGACCCTAGTCAATTCACAAGACCCGAGTCGGAATCGCCCGAGCCAAGTCAACCAACTCCACTCGACCAGAGCATGGATGTTGACGAGCCTTCATACAATGAGCCTTCCCAACAAAACAGCCGGAAACGCCCGGCTCCAGCCGACGAGGACGATGGCTTGGAGCAGCAAAGAGCGATGATGGACAAGATGCTGTCAGGCGCTGCTGCCATGAAAAAGCGGCGTCTGCAGACCGAAAACACTCGAGGCAATTCGCAGAACTCGACGCCCGAGCCCGAGAGCGCAGCAACAACGAAAAAGAAAGTGATGAAGAAGAAGCACAAGGAGATCGACGTCGGAGCAGAGCTGAAGAAGAAGAAAGAAGAGGCAGAGGAGGCGGCACGCCAGGAAGAGGAGAGCAACCGCGAAGCCCTAGTTGCCGACATTGCCAATATCAGCGCCAAAGTCGAGTCTTTCTCGCTGCCGCAACGCGATCTACCACCACGACGATCCCAGGTCGAGCCTTCGGGCCCAAACGACCGCTGGGACCCGGCCTGGAACGGCCGCAAGAATTTCAAGCGTTTCAAACGCAAGGGCCAGAACAACGACGCGCCACGCCTCCCGCGCGTCATCGTCGCTCTCGAAGAAGTCCCACGCAAACGCCAGGGCATCGGCGAGGAATTCTGGCTCAACAGCAGCTCTGCTAAACCAAAAAACCAAGGGAGATCGCAGCAGCAGCAAACGCAGACGCAAACTCAGACGCAGACGCCGATAGCCCACGAGAACGGCGACGACGACCCGGCGAGGTTCCGCCGCCGCATCCAGAATTCGCACCGAGAGGACAAGGAAGCGGCTGAAATGAGAGCGGTGTTCCCTGACGAAGACGCTGGTGGCTCGGTCAGGACGTCTAGCAGTCGGGCTGGGGTGAATTCGACGCCGAGTCAGACGATGGGGACGGAGAGTCAGAGGCGCACTGCTGGGAAGAGAGCGGCTGCGCAGCAGGATGGACCGGCAGCGAAGAGAGCGAAGGCCACTACTCGTCCTGCTCCGAGCAGAGTGACGGTGGTGGACGATGATGACGACGATGAAGTCAAGTTCAGGCGTAAGAGGAGATAGACATGGGCTCGTCTCCTGGGGTCTTTCTTCATACGCGTGTTGATCGATAGTCGATACCCGAACAGCTACATGTACTCAGCGTTCAAGCGTGGTTAGCTAAATAAGTGCTCGACCAAATGACGAGAAAGGAATGAAACATGAAAATGTGTGGAAACTCTCTCTTCTTATTTTTTGCCGGGAAACTGTGGTCATCGTTTCAATCGTAAACTTGTCAATATGTACAAGCGGAAAAGCACATCCCAAAAGAAAAGAAAAGAAAACGCCAATGAACTCCTCCCTCTCCTTCGCTCGCTAATGCTTTCTGTTAATCCGATTCGTCCCCATTTCCTTTCCCTTCCGTCCCCTTTTCTTATCCACACACACACACACACACACACACACACACTCTGTCTGTCTACGAAAGGATGAGAAGAGAGACCATAGAAGAGCCCCTCAATGCTAATGCGAAGAAAATGCCGGTCTTAATCAACACACGCAATGCACGCACGTACGGAAGAACGTCTTTCTACTCAAACTCCACCCTCTGCCCCTGCTGCTGTCTCCTCGCCCTCTCAGCCCGTCTGCGCCTGCGATTGTCCGCGAACGCACTCACATCCGTGCCAGTACCCGCATCAGTCCCGCCGTACGCGCCAGGGCTGCCGACGGGATTGCCGCTCATGGCGCTGCCGCCTGAGAAGTCCCCGCCGTGCACGGGGAGTTTGGGCGGCGGAGGAAGGTTCAGTTCGCTGTCGAGCGGGCGAGAGGATCCCAGGGCGCTGTTGGACATTGCTGGGGGCGGAGGCACGGTGGCGAAGGGTTGGGCGTTTGAAGGGCGGACGCGCGAGCCGTTGCGGCGGTAGCGGCGGGAGGAGGAGGGCGCGCCGGCGTCGGATTCGAGGCCGCCGGAGGACATGGAGGAGTTGCGGCGGTGGCGGCGGGCGCCTGGGGGGCGGTGGGTGGAGGTCGATTGGGCGCCTTGGGACTTGGCGTCGGGGGATTTGAGGCGTGAGAGGGTGACGCGGCCGGCGTCGTCGTTGTGCATGTGCATTTTCACGCGCACGGGGTCGCTGCCTTGGAGTTCGCTGCCGTTTGCTGGCATGGTTGAGACGGAGGATTGGCTGTTGCGGCGGCCGGCGCGGGGGCGGTAGCGAGAAGGTGATTGGGATTGAGTGCGGTGGTGCGATGTTGCTGCTAAGCTGGCGGCGGCGGTAGTCGCGGCCAAGGCTGCTCCTGGATTCACATCAGAAGCGCCACTTTGGTGTGGAGGCGGAGCAGGAGGATCGTAGAGTCTTGAAGGGTCAGGCTCGACTGCACCGACTGGCATATGCGCTGAACCAGGCACGGGTCCTGGATATGTGTTGGGCGGTCCAGGAGGTGGTCCAGGAGGTGGAGGCGGAAGTGTGTACCCCTGCTCGTTTACATTGGGTTGACTTGCAGACATCGGGGGTGGCCCTCCAACAGGAGCCATATTGCCAGCGTTCGCAGGCAAGGGCGGCATGCTGATGTCTGGCCTCTGGCTCAAAGCCGTTCGCGACAACTCAGGATTGCTTCCTCTGGCCGGGTCAGGCGTCATGCCTGTCATGATGGTCTCCGACATGCTCGGCTGCCTTCCGTCTGATTTTCGAGGATACCTCATTGAATTGCGTCGGGTGAAGCGGTCGGCATTGTCGATTTCACGCATACGCTCGGCGTCAATGCGCTGGTCTTCTGCCCTCTGCTTTCGCGCTCTGTTCCATTCTCTGAATCCGGCAAAGGCACCAAGCGTTGCGATGCTGTTTCGTAGAGTCCGAGGCTCGCCATCGTCGTATGTCCTTCCGGTGAAGCTTGTGCCCTCTCCATAAGAGTACATCTCCGTGCTCGGGCGTCCTCTACGTGACTCACGTCTAGGTGTGAATCCTGAAGCCGTTGGAGGAATAGTCGACTCGGCCATGGGTCCACGTCTTACGCGAGGGTCTCCAGGCGAGAATGGAGCGTCTCCATTGCGGACACGAGAAACGTCAGTCTGGCTCACCATACTGTGATTGCCACCGAGGGCAGGCCTGTAATTACCAGGTCGGTCATATTTGTCGTCTCGATCTTTCTTGCCGAAGATGCCCTTGAATCCTTTGTAAGCTGCAAGACCTGCTCCGGCTCCCAGAAGGCGGTTCCGCCATGTGTGTGGTTGTGGTTCGTCAGCGCTGTACTTTTCGTCCTCCCAGGACTGAGGTGATAGTCTGCTCTCTTCCAGACGGCCTCGACTGTGTGAACGAGCACGACTGGGTGTCATGGTGCTTGCGCCAGGCGGAGGCCTAGTCGACGGCCCATACATGGTACTGGTTCCCGCTGGACCTCTGCTGGTTCCGTCATACCTCGAATCGTAATCTGTGTAGTCGTCCCTGTACGTCGTCCTGTCGTCATCTTTGTCTTCCTTGCGGCGCTTCCACAGTCGCCATGCACCCAGAACGCCACCCAAAGCCAGAAGTTTCTTGCCCCAGCCCCAGTTGCTCTTGTCTTCTTCCTCGTCTCGTCTGCGGCTGCGAGCCCTGGTGGTTCGACTGCGGTCTTGCGTGAAATCGGTTCGTGATCCGGATAAGTAGCTGCCAGTGTAATCCGAGTAGTAATCCGAGCCTCCAGGACCGGGTCGTGGATCTCTGCCATGTGACCTATATTTCTTCCTGAAGTCCAGGACGAGGTACGTCAACAGCAGGAACAAGGCCGCGAGCGCATACAGAATGAACAGAACCAGCGGACTGCCGTACAAGGTGAGCCCCAACGCAATCTGGACAATACCCAGCAGCGCCAGCGCTCGCCCAAGCATACGATGGACGTACACTTTCTTCGGCAGCATGGACGGAACGGCCTTCTTCCGCCGCTCGATCTTGAACATCAGCCAGCCCCAGAGGAACTGCACCATTACCATGACGTATATAGCGAGTCCGATGCCGTGGTGTGGATTCGTCAACGCTCTTTCAGGGCCCACAGCAAACCACCCCAATATCAACACCACCGTCGTCAACAGCACTGTCAAGATCTGCAGGTACACATGCAGCTTGAGACTCAGGCCAGGGTTTCTTTGTCCAAACTTCGCTATCAGGATAGCAGCCGGCACGATGCCGAGGAATGTAATCGCCGCGACGATGCCGTGGCCTCGAATGAGCGAGTGGTACTGCGGCAGGTCTCGGAAGCGGTTGCCCATGCCGTTGTAGCGCATCGTGTTGAAGTTGATGCCCATCAGGTTGGGCAAGAGGAAAGTGTTGCGGTCTGTGTCCCAGGTGCCGTCGCCGACGACGAGGCTGTTGCTCTGGTAGCTGCTGCTACCCGGATCGGAGAGGCCGCCATTGCTGTCGGAGGACATTTTGATCGGTATCGGTTATATGGTGGAGGAGGGTGTTTCTTTCAGCGGTGAGAAGTTGCGCTGTGCGCGTTGATGGGTGGTGGAGAGCGCTATGCAGCGCTCATGGCGGGTTGGGTGGTGGTCTGGGGCGGGCTGGACTGTCACCATGCGTTGGTGGAGGGTATATTGGTATCTCGCTCTTGGGTTGTCGTTTCGTCTCGTCAGTCCGGTTGTATGTAGCAGTGGGGCAGCGGTGATGGCGATGCGCTGGCAGCTCTCGCCTCGTCTCCCAATGATGGATAACAATCGCTCCGCGGACGACCCCGGATACGCTGGACGGAGGAAGAGATGCAATGATGGTAACGTGGGTCACTCGACAATAGACGGGCGAAAAATAAGGTAGTCCAGCGCGCGTCTACTACCGTCGTTGGGTGCGCTTTAAAGTGCGTTGCGGTGGGCAACGGTCGGGTGGTAGGCCAACTGTGGAGACATCTTGATCCGACCAAAGTAAGCTCCATTTCTTGTTTCGCGCCGCCGATCGTTCAGCTTGCTTGCGCATGCAGGTACGCGTGAGATTCGCATGTGCGTGGTCAGCATGGATGGGATGTAGTTGTATCCCAGGAAGGTGGGAGATATCTATTCCAGCCAAACATTCTATCCATACTGTCGGTGCTATCAATCTGATCTAGGGCCAACGACGTCAGAGCCCAAAAGCACGTACCACAAGCACTTGGGAAACACAACGGCCTTCCATCAAGGTCATTATTGTAAGAAATAAAAGATAGTCACAAGCTTTTAAAATGTTTCGACCTCGTCTCTCACACTAACCCTGCAATCCCTCAAGAATCTGTCCAGCACTAGCAAAATCCATCAGACCATCCTCCAAGCACTCGTTAAATGCCTCCTCGAGATCGACGCCCTTTGGCGCAGGACCAGGAATACTTGGTGCGGGCGCCGCGCTCGCAGACGACGAAGAAGACGAGCCGCCGGCGGCGCTGCCACTGGAACCCGCAGCCTTACTGGCAACAGTAGCCATGATGTTGATCAAGCCCATCCTGCGCTTCGCCTTGTCGGCGATATCATCATCCCCAAGAACCTTCGCGTGATCGGCGGCGCCCTTGTAGAACTTGAAAGCGTTGTTGAGAAGCGTCAGGCCGCTGTTGCGAATCGACTCGGACAGAGTGGAGCCCGGGATGGTCGCGAGGCGGTAGCGAAGCAGCTCTGCGTCGCCCTTGGACTGATAGACCTCTGCTTTGCGCTCCTTGGCGTCCTCGGTGGTGAGTTTCGAGGCTTTGGTCAAGCGGTCTTGCGTAATGCTGAGCTGCTTCCAGCAATCGCTGGCGGGGAACTCGTTGGAGGAGTCGGACTGGTCGAAGGCAGACAGGACGACTTCGGAACGAGCTCGCGCTTCGGTGGTGAGGGCGTGTGCGTCGGCGTCTTTGCCGGGGATGTTGTCGAAGGCTTGCAGACGCTCGATGTAGGTCTTGAGCTCGATGAGGCGAGCGGAGAACTGTGCGTCGGCGTAGGCGGCGATGAAGCTGGCTCTTGCGAGGCCGACTTCTGTCTTGGCAGTGTCCTGCTCGTCTTCGGGGAGAAGAGCGATGTAGTTGGGCGCCTTGATGTCGGTGAAGGCATGTGCCATGTCGCCCAAGTTGCCCAGAGCGCTCTCACCAACGAGAGGAATAAGCGTTGTCAGGGCGGAGAGGGATGCATGAACAGTGTCGAGCAGGTCATTGCCTGTGACGGCGGCCATGATCACAGCCGACTGCTCTTCCTCCTCGCCGTCCTCTGACTTTTCCTTCTCAACAGCCTCGTCCTTGACATCACCCGCACCCTCAACCGGAACACCACCCTCCTCCTCCTCCGCCTCCTCCTCGCCACCCTCAGGGAAATCAGCCTTCTGCTGCTCAATCGCCATCTCCTGCCTCGCCAAACACCCCTCCAGCATCTCCAGACTCTCATGCAAAAGGTTAACAGCCTCCTCATCCGACCCCTCCTCGCTCTCAGAAAGCACCTCAGCAAGACTAGTCATCACCTGACTAGCATTAAACCTCACATCCACATTCTCCTCATCCAGCCCCAACGCCACCCGGTGACTCTCCAGAGTCTTCCTCAGCAGCGCCTCGAGATCCAGGCCCGCGGCCTCGACAATCTCCTCGCTCTGCGAGACTTCCAGCTCGAGGCGGGCTTTGTTGTAGGCGAGGTCGAAGTTTGTGGCGAATTTCGCAAGGCCTTTGTCGTAGATTTCCAGGGCACGCAGGAAGGCGCGGCCGGCCTTTGCTGGGTCGCCGGCGCGCCATTTGCCGCCGGTTTCTTCTTCGCGGTCGGCGGCTTCTTGGAACTCGTCTGGTGTGCGTGGTTCGGGGGCTTTTGCTTTGGGTGCTTTGCCGGGGCGGGCGAATTGCTTGCCTTTGGCCATGGTTGTGTTGGTGATTTTCAGATGTGGTTGATTTTTTGGTTTTTTTTTGGTTTTCACTTCTTAGTTTTCCAATTGTAGTCCAGTGCCGTCTGTTGCAACGCTGGAAGTGTAGATCGTAGAATGCTTGTGCGTTGATCTGATATGTTCTAAGCGGAAAGTTTGTGATAGAAGATTGCAGGCTGTTTGGTGGGGCTCTCTCGTTGTACAAACAACGGGCGAATCAGCACGCCGTTGTCGAGTTACCTTCAATAATTGGACAGGCCCTATCCAGACTGCTATGGTTTAACGATGTATACGTCTACTTCAAGCTGCTCTAGCTATAATTCGTCGACAATGAAAAGTTCGACTGGGCATAGGGGTGAAGAGAGTGTCTCGCAAGGCAAGCTATTTCTCCGGTAACGGTGTTCGCTCCGTGGAGGGACAATTTGGGTAAATTATGACGTGGTTTGTTGGGCGGCGATTGGCATATGTCAATTCGCACAGCCGCTTGACTTTTGGATAACAGCAACGCTTATCGCCTGCTGCTGCGGCCACACACACACACTTACACACACACACACACACTTACACACACACACACACACACACACACACACACAGCGGATGCGCGCGCACCCGAGCAATTGCACTCCTACCGAAGCCATTGGTACATGGCGGTCGAGTAAGCAGATTACATGAGGGTGTGGCGTGTGGTTGTCAGACGGCGATACGGCCCTGTCGGCACTGCAACGATTGTGCCCGAGCCAAACCCACTCAGCTCCGGCACGCACATACGCACGGCGCTATGAATGGAAACTATGAAGTCATGCTCGAGCATGCTGTCGGAGGCACTGTATGCAAAACCCACAAGTGGGGGGAGAAACCTCACTTCTCTGCACACACCCACCCCTCAAGTAGTAACGTGACTGTTTCCCTCTGCGCCTTCCTCTTTCGTCTTGACACTTCACTTCCCTCTCTCCATCCATTGCGCCTGCACTCCTACTCCCACCCTAAATCAAATCCCACTCTACCCTACAACCCCCACTTCCACCCACTCACACCCCTCAATCGCAAATCGCAACCATGGGAGGCCGCCCCGTCAACCTCTACTCCTTCGCCGACGTCGACAAAGACCTCGCGCCCAACCTGCGCAAATACATCCTCGAAGCCCAGAACGAAGCCATCGCCCGCCACAACACCTTCCGCGTCGCCGTCTCCGGCGGCTCCCTCCCCAAAGTCCTCGCCAAAGCCCTTCTGACCCCCGGCTCGGGCGACGAGAACGACCGCGCCGACTTCAGCAAGTGGGAGATCTTCTACGCCGACGAGCGCTGCGTCCCGCTCACCCACGACGACTCCAACCACAAGCTCGTGCAAGAAGAACTCCTCTCCAAAATCCCCGCCGAGCTGGGCGAGCCCAAAGTCTTCCCCATCGACGAGTCCCTCCTCGACAACCCGCAAGAAGCCGCCGACGCCTACGAGAAGACCCTCGTCTCCATCTTCGCCGCCCGCGACAGCGTCAAGCTGCCTCTCTTCGACCTCCTGCTGCTGGGCTGCGGGCCCGACGGCCACACTTGCAGCTTGTTCCCCAGCTACCCGCAGCTGCGCGAGACGGACGCCTGGGTGCTCAGCATCGAGGACTCGCCCAAGCCGCCGCCCAAGCGCATCACGCTGTCGCTGCCCGTCGTGCAGCACGCGGCGCGCATAGCCTTCGTCGGCACCGGCGCGGGCAAGAAGGACGTCCTCAAGAGTATCTTCGAGTCTGAGGAGGGGAGGCAGTTGCCCTGTGGGCTGGTCAATGAGGGTGCGGGAGAGCGCGTGAGCTGGTTCTGCGATGCGGCGGCGACGGAGGGGGTGAATTTCCCCAAGAGGAGCGCTCTCTAAACGAGGGAACTTATGATGGTAATAGGAGGAATTATGTTGAAAGTTTTGGGGGGGATATAAATTTTTTTGGTTGAAGCGATCATGCCCTTTGTTCTCCCTGAGTGGAGACTGGGGTGATATGAAAGAATGAACGCTACGATGAGTTACACATGAAATACAAGAGAACCGCATTCCCAAATCGTTGCGCTGCCCGTAATTTTTGTTCCAATGGTTCTTTCTCCTCCTTTCTTCAACTATCTATCTACTGTGAAGTCGGGCTTCGAAACCTCGCACGGGATAGTCGACCACGCCTCGTGACGAGTATGCCCGCAAGTCCATATAACAATCTTTCCACCACCGACATGCGATGATCAAAGGTTCCCCCTTCTCGCAACGATGTAAATGAGAAACTTTTCGATACAAGTGGACAGTACACTGCCCACATCGCCCAAAACCCAAATGCTCAGTCATTCAACACTGCTATCGGAAAGACACTCATGTTCCTCCAAAGTTCGCTCCTCCAATTACAATGCTATGCGATGCGAAAAGGACAAAAAAAAACTTGACTGTACAAATATCCAAAGATTGGGTCATTAAATCGTAGTGGTCCTTCCATTCCTTCCTCTTCATCTACACCTTCCAAAAACCAAGACCTTTCTTTTCCTCCTATACGCCCTCCCCATACTCCCTCTCCTGCATCCCAATAACAACCTTCTCCCACGCCACCCTCGAAAACCTCCCCAGCGCATTCCAGAAATGCCTCCCCGCCTCGTGCTCCCTCACCCTCCCCAGCAAACTCGCCACCGCCTCCCTAACCTCAACCTTCGAATGGCACAGCCCAAACGCGATATAAAACAACCCCTGCCCCATCCCCGCGCTGCCCGCGCGACTATCCCAGCTTCCATTCGCGATCGTCGCCAGCAGCTGCGAGATCTCCGCCTCGGTCTGCACGGCGGCGCAGATGGCGAGGTAGATGTTGCCGGCGGCGTCGGGGCCGAGGCGCAGCTTGGCGAGTTTGTCGTGCAGGTGGTGCAGGTCGAGGGCTTTGACGGGCCGGGTGTGGTAGAAAGCCGCGAGGTCCTGGACGAAGTTGTAGTAGCTGCGCGTGACGCGCCAGCCCTCGATGCGGGTGCTGTTGGCGGCGAGTTCGGCGTGGCGGTGTTGCGTCGAGGGCCAGACGTAGCCGTGGCCGAGGACTTCGGGGGGAAGGTCTTGGTCGAAGTTGTTGCCGCGCGGGGTGGAGGCGGTGGGGCTTGTGAGGGGCGCGAGGGGGGAGTTGAGTTCTATTTGGCCTGGGGGATCGTGGATGTGGAGGGCTGAGGCGCCGTAGACGGATTCTTCGAAGGCGGCGGCTAGGCGAGTGAAGCGTGCGATCCAGAGGCGGAATTTGGTGCGGATGGCGTTTTCTCCATGGCGTTCGTGGATCGCGGAGAGGACGGCGGACATGAAGGCTGCGTCGCCTGTGGTGTCGGTGCCATGAGCGGAGGCACTGTGAGCACCTACGCCACCGAGACCTGCAGTGATAGAAGCTCCTGCTGCTGCAATGGCGGACATTCCTGCTCCGGAGCCAGCTACTGGTGAGAGCGCGGTTTGTTGGAAGAACACTACTCCTTCTGTGACCGGAGCTTGTTCGATCTTATTTGAGATGCGTACACGGCCGGTGGGGATATCACAGAGAACGTCCCACCATTCGCTGTGGTGGGCGAATGCCGGATTTGTTACACCAGCAATGAAACCGGGGACCTTGAGGAGGTCATCGATCTTCGTAAGGTCTGTGTAGGGGAAGGCGTGTCGTGTGAAACCCCGTAGGAGACCACCAGATGCTAGAGCGCATGCAGCAAGCACAGCTTCTGCGACTTCTGATGACGGAAGATTATGACCCAGGAAGATGACACGCTTCTGTGTCAAGAGAGCATTGAGAAGTACTATCATTGGATGTGTACCTGCCCCAGATGTGGTGAGGTGTGGATGTGTTGGGTTGAACGGTATTGGTGTCGTAGAATGTGGCGTTGAGAAGGTCGTAATAAGTTTGATCAAACTGAAATCGCCGACTGTCTCTGGCGAGAGAGCGACAGGTATCTTTACCGGCACTGGGATGTTGGCGTAGTTTACAGTCGACTCGAACTCGTGGGTATCCTTAGGTAGGCCGTACCGGCTGCGTGACGGGAATTGCTGTAGTGTGGGTGACGTTGATCCTAGGGAACCGTTTTCTGAAGCGTCCGAGGCCATGCGTTGCGCTATGATAGCCTCGAACTTCTCGATGAATAAATCTTTGGCATTGCTGGCCTGCAGAATGAACTTCTCGTTAAGGTTCAAACGCGGCATCAGTGAAAGATCCATGCCATTCACAGCATCGTAAAGACTGGCCAGGGTCTCAATCGTCGGGCTCGAGAAATACTGATCCAGGGCAATGAGCAACAAAGGCTTGTAGATATGCAAAAAGCTGTGCCGTGTACAAATCGCCATGGCCTTCACGATCGCACCTCTCTTCACGGTATTATCCGTCTTCGTGTTCACCAGATTGAGCACATATACAAGCGGAGGGCCATCCATACTCCCAGGCTCCTCGTCACTCTCATCACTCTCATATTCCTCGTCCTCCAGCTCCTCATCCTCTTGCCCCTCCACCGCTCCTCCCTCAGTCTGCTCACCATCCTCCCCACCTTTCCGCCTCCTCTTCCTCCGCTTTCCCCGTCCCTCCTCCTCCCCTTCCTCCTCCGCCTCAGCATCCTTATGCAAGAAGAATATCGTCCAGTCCTGGCTCCTCGTGTGCGTCTGATCCGGCAACATCAGCTCCGCCAGCATGACCTCGTCGCCTCCCACCGGGCCCGGGTACTGGTGCTCCATGACACTGCCCCGGTCGATGTCGAAGCTGGCCACCAGAATGTACTCGACGTGCTTCTCCCCGCCCGACGCCGGGTACTGCGACTTGATGTGCCGCGCGCGCGGCTGCACCGCCGAAGCAGAGGCATTGCTGCGAGCGCGCTCCATGTCTACTGCTGGCGTTGCGCGAGGCAGAGGCGCGGAGGAGCCGGTGCTGCGGTGGCTGCGATAGCTGCGCAGGGAGGTGCTGTCGCGGGAGTGGTGGGAGGGTGCACTTGGTGCTTGTGGAGGTGGTGCTGCACCGGGAGGGTGGTAGGTGAACTCATTCTTCAGGGTTGGGATGCCACCGGACACGGAGCGCTTGCTGACGCTGGAGACGTTGGAGGGGAAGGACAGCAGGGGCGGGCGGGTGGAGCTGGCGGAGGCGGTGCGCGACGAGTTAGAGGGCACCTGGGCGCTGGCCATGCTGCTGGATGCGAGAGTTTCCATTTGCGCGATAGCGTGCGTTTGTTCGTTGTTACAGGTTGGAGGAGTCGTGTGGGCTGGCTTGTGTCGGACTATGCTTTAGCCTCTGAACATCATTGTGTATTCTTTTGTCCTCGTTATAGCACTGCTATTGCATCGTCTTTGGCGGTGTTTGCTGGTCTTGGTCCCACGTTTCACATGATTAAGGTAGATTAGGTGAGTTGAGTTAAGCTGGCGCCGGCGGGCGTGCATACTGATCGACACAAGCATTGAGAGCCCCTGGCTTGTTCGGAGATCCACTTGTTTCTCCTTGGATACAGGGTCCAGGGCTGAACCAGAAGAAGAAGAAGAAGAAGAAGACCCTGTGGAATTAAGCATCGATGTTGATGAGATACATACATAGGTATATATCAAATGTATTCACCAGATCAAACGGAAAAAGGTTATAGAATCCGCAAATTGGAAGACTCATTGTTGGCAGCGACGTCTGCAATCGGATGTCAAGCGATTGACACCCAAGGTATACAGCCCGCAGAAATCACGCAATCAACGGCATGAACAGCAATTGTCAAGAAGAACGTATCCATATATGTTCATTCATCAACGTCAGCAGCAGCAGCAGCAGCAGCAGCAGGCCCAACAACCCTGCCCTCCGACAATCATCCTTGCTCCCTATAACGCCCTGCTAGTGACACCCGCACAGCCGCTCGTAATAATGCATATCGTCCATCTCATGAACAACACCAACCAGACACGCTACAAAATGCGTAATCTTTCCCTCACAGTTTCACACCCCACACGCCTCTGCCCGCGCAAACACCAAGCCAGTCTCCGCCCTGCGCAGTCAACATGCTCTCGGGCGCGAAGCTGACGTTGCCGACCTCGTACTCGCAGCGCCAGCTGGAGCTGGGGCCCTTGCTAGGGATGTCGCCAGCGTTGGCACCGTTACCGTTGATGCTAGGAAGAATGGCTTGGTTCTCTGAGTTGATGAGATCCCAGGTCATGACGAGGGAATCGTCGCCGCCGGAAGCGAGAAGGCCGCGTTTGTGCGGTGACCACTCGATGCTGTTGAGGTTGCCTTGGTGGCCCCGGAGCTCGAGGAGAGCAGTGCCTGGTTGGCGCACGTCGAGAATGCGGATAATGTTGCTGTCTGAGGCAAAAGTAGCGAGCATGTGGGAGTCGAAAGGCGACGCGGCTAGGCGGAGAAGGGGCTGTGTTGGTGCCAGAGCGGTCGATTTTGAAGGAGAAGAGGCTGATGGTGAGGCCGCTGTGAGCTATTCGTTAGCTGTCTTTCTAAAATTGTGTGGAGAATTGGCACTTACACTTATCGTTCTTCTCCGCAGGCTCATATATGATAGTGGAGTGCTCCAAGCTTCGTAGGTCGAACATGCGTACACTGCCATCAGCGCCACAGCTGACGAACACATCTACGCTGTTCGAGCAGAATCGCACATCAAACACTTCTTTGTCGTGGGCGATCAACTGTGTTTTCGCTGTGAGTGTTGGGATGTCCCAGATTGTGCAGGTTGTGTCGATCGATGATGTGATAATGAGTTTTGGCGAGAGCTTGTTCCAATCCAAAGAAGTCAAGGGTGCAGTGTGCTCGGGTGTCTTGCTGTTGGACAACAAAGCTAACGGCTGCAATTTCTGTGTTGGTGCCTCACGAGTGTTGGCATTGGAGCTTCGGTTGATGTTGCTAGTCATGTTGTTGGTTGAAGCAGGCAAGCTCCATAATCTGAGGTGGTCACCACTTGTCGCCAGAAGATCTGTGTATGGTTTTGTGGCACTTGGTGGCTCCCACAACAGTCTTGTCACAGGATACGCGCAAGTAGCCTCCGCAACCTTTGTGTACTCGATCCCATAAGGCGATTGGCCAGGACCTGTAACATCTTGCGGCACAATGTTCGTATCCAGGATTTGAATGAAGTTGTGAGGGTCTTCCAAGTAGCTTCCGACTGCCATCTTTCCCGCGCTGCTTCCACCTCCTTGCACCGGCCACGAGCACCAATCAAAAGCATACGTCGCGAAAGGAGCCATATAGTTCGAGTTCGTGGGCGCATCATTGTAGCTGTACATCATGTTCGTTCCCATCGCTGGCTCTTGAGCATCCGATATCGTTCGTGAACGGATATCTGTAAGGTTCAACGGACTGTGCGAGGTTCCAGCGCTCGGGTTGCCAGAGCTCATTGCGTTGAAGGCTTTGGGGTTCGAAGAGATCGGTGTTTGTGTAGGCGTCTGGTTGAAGGGAATGTATTTCTGCCCGGTCGTGGATAGCCCGTCCATGCCTGCTGGACTGCTGCGCGAATGGCTGTGGTGGGTGTTGGAGCGCGAAGGCGGCTGTGAGGATTGCGCATACTGTTGCGCATTGGTCTGGATCGGATGTGGCTGCATATTCGCGGGCGTAGCAGAGCTCGAGGCTGTCGTCCTCACGTTTGCGCCAGCGCCGGGTTGGAGAGAGCCGGGAACGTTGCTCATGCCAGCAGCGTTGGAAGGCAGCACGCTCCCTGGCTGAGACACAGATTGTCCTGGAGTGGCTTGGTGAAGGTTGAATTGTGGTGGGCCGCCGGCGTATGGCTGCTGCGGTTGCTGGTACGCCTCTGGGGTGTATTGTAAGGGCGGAGCGTTGGAGGGCAGGCGCGCGTGGCCTCGGCGCGGTGTGTTGTACTGCTGCGGGTCTGGAGCTGGAGCAGAGTTGGCCATGGCGGCGGGTGTTGCAATGTTGGGTGGGCGTGTCGTTGGCGTATGTAGCTCGCGCAGTATGCAGTACACTTTGGTGGCTGGTGGTTACGCAGTAGCTGGTGGAGCGAGTCGCGGTACCTGATATTGATACCCGACGCGGCCTGACCATGCCGATCACGAGAGAATCGCTGTGGTATCCAGTAAGACGCTTACCACAGCTCTAAACAGTCAAAACCTCGTCGAAATCGCTTAGAGTAAGTACACCTATAATTGTGTATAGAAGCCCAACCGTCCTGGCAGCAAGCATACCTTACATGTAGCTTTCCAGATGAGGTTGCATTGCTGCATATATTCGCATACGCTTTCGGTCCGAAGTTGTCCGATTAGCGAAGGTATACCTCCTCCCTGCCTGATAAGCCAAAGCTTGGACTGCAGTTCCTGATCACAAGTCTGCGCACATCTCTCGCTATTTAATATCATTGATATCACAGTATACAATTTGATTTGAATCAAACAAAATTGAACTTGGAACTCAGGATTCCTTTTGGACTTCCATATACTTGAAGGATACAGCCAGGGCAAAGCTGCAATATAAGCAAACACAGCACTTCCCACTTGGCTGACCTGTGTCTACTCGAGTGAAGCCCAACAATCTCTGCTGACTTCACGCTGAACCGCAGGAAGTCCATCATAGTCGTACATACGCTTTGCTACCTCCATATCATTAAAACTTCTTCCACCATAATCCGCTTTGCGCGCCCACGTCTTAGAGTAGGTTATCGGGATGGAGTTCTTTTTGGGCACTCTGCTGCGCATCTGTGACGCAGTACTTCGCGCCTGTGCGCTTTTTTGATGCATGATGAAACAACGCTGGAAACCACTCGCTTGAAAAGTACAGCATGGAAAGAAAGATGAGGACTCGCTTCCACGCCTGTGAAAGCAGAAAGACGCTTAAAGAAACTCCGGAAGAGCGGTGAGCTCGGACGGCAGTGCCGATTCGATATTGACTCGGTGCATTGACGATGGAGCCAATCTAGTCATCGTCAAGGACGACGGCATCAGAAGGAGTTTGGCCAGGGGACCTTGGCTTGGAAGAGGTTGTTGTGCGGGTGTCGTGAGGCTGCTTTGCTGGAGCGTTGACAGCTGTGAATCCCGAACTTTGCCTCTGGGCGCGCGGCGGATGAGCGTGGGCTTCATTGCCGCTGATCTCAACGACTTCATCAGCAAGTACAGCACTGCTCGCTTTCTTCTTCCCATTCCTTGACACAGGACGCTCTTGGTGTGCCGGCGGCGCAGAAGGAGCCTTGGTGATCGGGGATGCGCTCATAGGTCCGCGGTTGGGTATGTTAGGACCATGATTCTGGTTGATAGCCGGGAAGGCGCCTGGACCGAACGCTTGGATAGCGGCGAGGTTCTCGGGAGCGAACGAAAAGTTCATGGTTTGTCCCGATCGTGGCAGCCGATAGTTAGCCGTGACTGACGGAGACGGAGAGAGGCCGGCAATGCCAGCAGGCAACGAAACACGAGAAGGATGATTGTTGTGACCTTGGTTGGGCGCGTACGGCGCACTGCGCCTACGATCACCGTGGGCCTGACCAGGGAATTGCATCTGATGCGAATGTCCGCCCGGCATTGAAGGCGGTCCCATGTTATTGTACATGGGGTAGAGTCCAGCGTTGTGCTGTTGCCTTGCTTGTTGTTCCCTGTATTGCTCGAGTCGCATCTCATGTGCGTGGATCTGAGCGGCGTAGGACATGGGTTGCCATGCCTCGCGTGGTGGCTTGCCACCTTGATTGATCAATTGATCGATTTGAACGTAGAGATGACGAACAGCAGCGGCAAGATCTGCGGGCAGCACCACATTGACTTGCAGACAGCCCGACTCCACAACATCGCGGAAAGCTGCGATCGCTTTGCCTTCGGGGGTATCGGCCAGAATGGGCCTTTCAGGGAGACTCGGTGGCACAGCATTGCCTTCTGTCGATTTGACTTGTTGTGCAGCAGCCATGTATTGCTGGTTAAGACGTTGCTGCGCCCAGGACTTCAGTGCGTTCATGATGAATTGTATGCCATAAGTGAGTGGTCCGTCAGGCTCGCCTGTATGTTCGAGATAGCGAGGCTGTTCGACTTCGGGTTCAGGTTCAGGCTCAGATTCGTCCTTGTCGTCGCTATCATCATCATCGTCAAACATGGCCAAGAAGTTGTCCACAGGAGCTCCTGGTGAGAGTCAGCACGAGATCGTTAGGTTGAGGATGAAGAAGATACCTACCGGATTTCTTTAGCTTCTTGGTCTCTGCCTTCTTACTCTCTTCCGGAACTGCAGGCTTTGCGGTACCCGGCACACCTCCGAAGTTTGTCAATGCTGTCGAGAGAGCCTGCAGTTTCTTCACCTTCTCCGGCACGGACGCGTGATACTTGACGGTAATCTCTTCTATGATTGGCGCTTCAAAGATAGGTCTCGGAGGTGGCATCGAAGGTTGAACCTGCGGTGGCCTTGGCACGGGTAGTGGACGAGCTGTCGGAAGAGTTGGCGGCGGCATAGCGATCGGTCTCGATGCAGGCACGTTGCTGGCCTGGTGATTGTGGCGTGAGCTTGGTCGAGATTGAGGTGATTGAGGAGGCTGGCTCGCTTTTTGTGGACGGTCATCGACGGGCTGAAACAAGGGTGGCGTTGGAACTTTCTTTGCTCGAGGCTTGCGTTGCTGCTTCTCTGGTTTCTCTTTCTTTTGGCGTTTGGGCTTTGGCGCGGCGGTTTCTTCTCCACCGTCGTCGCCATCCGCGACGTAGTACGATAGGAAGTCACCATAGCTGTCCCGACCGCCAACCTTGGCATCGGTGGCGACAGCTTCGTCTTTCACTGACGCTGGGGCGGAGATGGGCGATGACAAGCCCGACGACGCAGCTGGTGACTGCTTGACCTCTGTGACCTCCTCGACCTCGTCGTCAGACACGACTACTTCCTCGGAGTAACGACGTCCAGCAGATGCCCGCTTGGGCCGAGAGACCGCGATCGTGTCGCCATCATTAGACGAGGGTTTGCGAAGGTTGAGTTTCAGCCTAGGTTTCTTCGCAGGTGGCTCCTGGGATGTGCTCGAGTTGGACCTGGTGGTTTTGGCGGATGGCAAGACCGGCGTGGGTGCCTTTGCACCCGAGCGAGATGGACGCATGCCTTCCGAGGTGGCCAGCTAGTACTTGCGGATTTTGGCCGTGGAAACGTTGGAAGTGAAGTGAAATACGGAAACGGCCTGGTTGAGTGATTTTTGATCAGACATCGACGGACATCCGTCCTCGAAGACGCAGAGGGCGTGCTGTTGTTTGCCTAGAGACCATCAGCGGAGGTTTCGAAAAGTAAGTCGGGTGACCCACAATTAAAACGCACGTCACGTGCGAAGAGAGGGCAGCGACGCGATATCCTGTTTACGCATCAAAACAACAATGAGAAACTGCAGCAATGTTAGCCAAGTGAATGCAATGCCCAGGCGGCGATGCGAGGATGGTGGCAGTCTGGCAGTTTGGCAGTGCGCATCACTGGATGGCGAAGTTGAAGGGATGAGGAAGGCAACACCGCGACAAGATGTGGGTCCGCGCTTTCCTAAACGGCTTGTCACGTGACATCGTGAGGTCGATTTAGGATTGCTTCACTGGAGGCGGGTTGCAAACATGCGCAGACGTGCGATGAGAGTACCTCCAGCACATTCAAAGTAACCTTGTCATCTAACATACACGCCACGTAGTCTACGTCCGAGTTTCTTCACATACGCCATCTGCTGTCGTCAAAAAATGATGTGAAACCTGGATGGCATATCGGCACCCCGGCTGCGGTTTGAAGCGACATGACACAGATTGCGCGACAGTCGTACACCAAGAAGCTGAGACAAATAGCAAGCATCATCCAGAGTGCGACGAGACGCTACGGGCTTGTCACACGCATATTGTTGTCCTTCGTATCACATGCTATCCTCGACAGACGTCCGTTCACGTTCTCACAGCGGGCGCTAGCCGCTAGCTGCCGAAGGGTAAGGTGAGACGACGTAGCTCCAAGCTTCAAGAGTATCTGGAGCATTGGAAGCATTGTTGCATTGCGACAACTACTTGTTCAATTCACAAGCAGCATATTTGTGCTCTTTCTTCACAATGAAGGTCTTTAGTGGAATCGCGCTTTCGTTCCTAGCCGCTGCATCGACTGCATACGGCGCAAGCTGGGGCTTCGAAGATGCCACGCTTACCGTTCAACAGAAGGGTGCTGGCATTGGCGGTGGTGCCAAAGAGAAGTGAGTACTTGAATGGATGTTGCAGTGGATAATGATCCTTACTAACGACTGAATAGGCTCTCTCTCACCTCTGCCCTTTCTCCCGCTGTCAGCCTTTCATCAACCGACACCCTCAAGATCATCCTCACAACCACTGAGGGAAAGACTGGCAAGAAGCCACACCAGGCCTTCCTTACACTTCACGATCCCGCGACTGGACTCGAGGAATCGTTCCCCT
>Ga0265797_10001913_pt1 | contig 36101 bp, 34 predicted proteins | sample P2T30metagenome_FD_192433 | JGI IMG/M metagenome (GOLD analysis project Ga0265797, IMG submission 192433) | Plant litter microbial communities from East Loma Ridge, Irvine, California - P2 T30 | ecosystem: Environmental > Terrestrial > Plant litter > Unclassified | place: USA: California...
GCTAACGCGTTTGCGGTTGCTTTCTACAGGAAGTTTGGGTTCGAGGTGATCAAGGAGATTGTCTTGCCTGGTGAGGAGGCATATGGCGAGGCGATGCTTGTGCGTTCTTCACGTGGTGGCGGAGGGAAATAAAAAGATGTCACCTGTAGAGATGCCACAAGAATTTCCAAAAACATACAACAGGCGGGATTCCCAGATGATCACCCACTCTAGTACTAGTCGCCCGGTTCAGTGCTTATGTATGGCAGAGCGGACGGGATGCCCAGTTCTCACTGACCTATGGTCGTATGTGATGATTAGCGATTTTTCAAACATTATGATGTGCACCAGATGACCTCCGATTATGCCCCATCCCCGTAAATACCGCCTCAGAGTACAAGACATGCTCCCACAGCTCCAAAAACGCCAAGGTACGCAGCCCGGGCCACGCTACCAAGAGTGCCAGTCTGAGACGCTGAATCGCCAGTATACGGAACGACAGACTCATCGGCATCCGAGCCACCCGTCGCCGTTGCGACACTGCCTCCCCCATCGCTGTTGTGTCCAGTAGGGCCGATCTCAAGCGTAGTCAAATGACCATTCGCATCGATCAGTACTCCAGATCCTGACGGCAGAACAGAGTATGCAATCCCAGAGACTGTAGTCGCTTGCCCAGACAGCCCCTCGACGCCGATGATGTAGTTCTCGCCTCCGCCGCTTCCCTGGTCCTGCTCGCCGGAGAGGCCTTGCTCGATGTAAGCCGCGAACTCGTCCGCGTCACTACCAGCCAGTATGCCGAAGCCAGAGGGTAGTGCTGTATACACGGTGCCTGAGATTGTGGCGTCTGTGCCACCGAGGAGTAAAGTGACGCTGCCGCCGAGAACGTAGCCATTTGAAGCGTCGTCGATCGAGATTATTTCGCCTACACCAGGGATGTTCGTTGCTTTGGCTGCGGCGACCAGGCTTGTTTGTCCACCCGACGCGACATTGATGCCGCTGCCATCTGGCAGGACTGAATAAGTAGCGCTGTCGATGACGGCAGCGGATCCACCGGCTGTTAGAGTCTGGCCGGGAAGAACAAAGGCGTCTGGGTTATCAGCCACCGTGCTAATGCCAAAATTTGACAGTTCCGAGGATTGCAAGGTTGTAGACCCGCCTTCGCTGACGGCGACGACACCGGAGCCAGATGGCAAGGCTGAGAACGAGGTGCTTCCAATGAGCACTGCCTCGCCTCCCTCAGACAAGGTCTGGCCAGGCAGAACAAACCCTGGCGCAGCGGAGGTGATGGGTTGCACGAAGCCGTCGTTCGCGCTTGGGGCGTTGGTTGGCAATGGAAGTGTTCTGGTACGCCCATCCGCAATGGCGATGACGCCGCCCGTGGAGGGAAGCACCGAGAAGGTTGTGCCTGAGCCAACAGCCGCTCCGCCGCCGGCGACGATCGTCGTGGAGCCACCAACGATGACCGCAGGACCTACTTCGTTGTTCCCGTCTAACGAGCTACTGCTCGGGAGTCCAAGAATTGGCGTAACGCTGCTGACCGGAGCGGTAACAGTAGCAGCCGTTATGGGTTCGTCGCCCTCAGGCTCTGCAGCAGTGATAGGCGGCGCTGCAGTGTTCTCAGGGCTTACAGCCGACGTACCTGGGCTCATTGTAGGTGGCGGAGCAGGGTTCTCGTCCTCTCCATCATCGTTGTCAATTAGTTCAGGGGGTTTTGGCGTGTCGTCGGACTCTTGAGGCGGTGATGGAGCAGGATCTTCATCTTCATCGTCGCCGCCCTCCTCGTTTTCGTCACCTGGTGGAGTCAGGATTGAAGGGTCATCGGACTCTTGAGGAGGCGGCGAAACAGGGTCTTTATCCTGTCCGTCGTCGTCGTTGTCATCGCTTGATGGAGGCGGCAATGGAGCATTGTCGGACTCTGTCAGCGGCGATGGCTCTTCAGGCTCTTCAGTCACGGTTGGCGGGAGTTGACTTGTAGTAGTAGGCGAAGGCACCACGATAGGAGGAGTCGCAGGCCTCGCAGATCTTGTCGGTGACGTAGTGGGACCAGTGGGAGTAGGCGAGGCAGCGTTGCCAGTCTTCGGGAGCGTGCTCTGGGGCAGCTTGATCGAGTTCACCGGGGTCAAGAAGACCGGCGGAGGATTGGTCATGATGTATTTGCACTGCTTGAATAGTTCTTCGTCTGGGTACGCGCTGGTAAGGTCCAGGAACTCGCGGCCAAATCCGCCCGTGACGGTCGTCCCATCGACAACGATGACAGGATCGGTGTTGATTGGACCTGTGTAATAGTAGGTGGGCAGGGTGAGGTTTACGAAATCATATGAGAGGCAGACGGATTGCCCATCGCTATCGGTAGTGGCCAGCTCGCCATGAACCATGGCCGAGCGGCCAAATTGTACGTATTGGCCAGTGGGTACGGCTGCAGTACTAACGATATGTTAGTCTTCATGCTTCCTATCCAGACTGACATCCTTACATTGTGAAACCTTCATCGACACAGACGAGGTCGCAATTGTCGTTGAGGTAAAGTTCTTCGCAGTAATCATATTGGTCGTAATCGGTAGGCGGCGCTGAGCTGAACGCGGCTGTGTTGCAAAAAACCAAGGTCGATGTTGTGTTCTTGTTCGGATCTACAATCTCCTGGATGGTGCGGAAAGCCGGTAAGCTGGAGTTTTGTGTCCAGTAGCCATTCCAGTCGTCTATCCCAAATGATTCAGTATAGTCCAGTTCTTGAGCATCGCACGTACGTTCACTCACCACCAAGCTGTAGTGATGTACATTTCCCACAGTCAGTGTAGGACGTCGTGCTCGACAAATTAGCGAAAGACGAGAATGTCCCCAACGAAGTCACCGAAGCAGCCATATCGGATTTCCTGGGCGGTATGAAGGGAAACAGACGAAACGCCACCACGTCGCAGGCGGACAGGTAAGCGCTGGGAGACTTATCTGATATCAATAGATGTGAGTCTCCCAGCGTGCATCCAGCTCGCATTCAGCTACTTCCTAATGCGGCTGATCTATTGCAAGGGTGCGTTTCCTTGGCTGCATATGCTGTGCGTTCAGGCGGTGGCGTCTAGATTCTCCGCAGGCCAGGCACGTGGAAGAGGAAGGCTATCCTGTCTACACTTTGACAATAATGCGACGCGTGGAGTAGTGTACAGTATGTTCCGGTAATGTGTAATGCGATACAGTGAGCGTCTCAGTATACTGTCTCCAGGGAAGAGGTCATCGATCCGACAGGGCGTGGGCGAGGTATTTACTGTGCCACGAGCCCAACCGGTCAATTAAGCCGCCTATCGGGTACAAGTTTGCTTTTGCTCATTTGGTCCTTCGGTAAGGCTGTCCCGTTCCGAGCAACAGGACTCGATGTAACTCCTCGCCCTGCAACAGTGGTTCGTCAGTAGTTTGTCAGAAGATTAGGCGCGCGCAGTCATGATCCGTGACTGGGAAGCGAGATGGCAGAGCGCTGGAAACGATCGTCGCATCTGCAGCTGACATGAGCAGCCTGAGCAGGTGGGTGAAGATCTATTGGTGAAGATTTTGGCTGCAAGGGTCAGGTCCCAAAACTCGGTTGCGAGTGAGGCTGAGTTGCATATTCATGTAGTGAACAATTATTGGAGTACGAATACAGCCCACTGGGACTCGCTTGTTCAATCAAGATCTCTTCGTGCAATCTGCTATTGGGAACGCGCTCTGCAGGCTTGGCGGAGCAGTCTTTGCTGGTGGTATAGGCGGTGTTGACGTGCGACATGAGGGCTTGTAGTAACCCGTGCCGTGCGAATCATGATTGGTCAGGAAGGCGACCGACATGACCGCCTAACTTCAGCCCGTTGGGGGCCGAAAAAAAGGAAGCATTGCAGGCGTCGTTCAGTATTGAGCATCGTACAGTCAAAGATCGTCCGTGGATTTACGATTCCTAAGGTCAGTGGTGGTCGGCCTGCTCAGCATAACACACACATTCCTCAAACCTTCCCGTTGACCTGATCCACCCACCTCACGCCCACATCCTCGATCTTTCCAACAGGTCGCGACCCGCTCTGCGGCTTCCAATTATCCGATCTAAAAATATAGACTTTCCAGCCCTCATCCTTCATCCTTCGCATCTCATCTTCTCTTAACCAAAACGTAGCAGTCTGTGAAGCCCGAGTCCACGTCCAGGTAGAGAGAACGTTGACTCGCTGTTCGCGGAACTCTTTGTGGTCGTGTTCCGTGCTACCATCCTCGTCGCTGAGAAGAATACTGCGCATGTTTGATGTGTGGCTTGAGGGGACGGTGGTGCCTTGGTGGAAGACGAGTATGAAGAGTGGGTAGGCGTCGACTTCTTGCGACACCTTGCCGAAGGTTATGGCGTACTTTCTGAGGGTTTCTACCGGGGCGACGTGGCGGGATAGCATCCGGAAGGGGAGAAGGAGCTGCCACATTGCTGCGAGGGTGGATAATTCCGCTGTGAAAGGCGCGGTGGACTGGGCCAATGGTTTCTGCGCGACGTCGATTTCTCGGAGTTCTAGAGGCTCGGAGCGTGGTGGGCGTGCGGTAGTTGTGATGGTGCCGGAGAGGAGGTTGGAGATCACTTCGCTCAGCCAGTGCGCGGGATATCCGATGGAGTGAAGGTGTGCGCATAGGCGGAAGAAGTAGGTGAGGTTGAGCGGGGAGTAGATCAGCTCCCAGTCCGTTATCATGTGCTTCTCGACCGGCAATGCGGTCTTCAAGAACAGACGGTAGAGCCATGTTTGCAGTTTTGCTTTCGGCATTAGATGTTGTACTCGCGCGAGACGGCTGGGTGGTACCATCGATTGTATGCACACATGGGCATGGGCATGATCGGAAATTCCTCCCTCGAGAACCGAACATGGAACACACTCTCGAGGTCCTTTTCTGTATGCAAAGCGACGTACTCGGCATCGAACGCCGCAACAGTATTGAAACGCGGAGGGTTGCGTAGACAAGTGAAGGTGACGAATGATGATGGGTCGGGATGGGTCATCTGCAAGGCGTACATGTGCGATGTGAGCGTACCTCCGACGTAGTCTGGGACATTGCTGAGGTGGATGCGATCGTAAACTTGTGGATATGCCCCTTTGGGCTGTACGGTTTGGGCATGCGTTTCGGACATGGCATGTTGCTGACGATGGCCGACCGCGCCGTACTTGATTTGCTCAAGAAAGGCGGTGACATCCCCAACACACGCTTCAATCTTTATGCGGTCGCGCATTTGCTTCAGAGCCTGAGCGACATACATGAACCATTCCATTGGCGCCTCGCACCAAGATGTGCGTCAAATTGGACCACTATGCCTGAAGCCAATCTCGTACATCATTTCCATTATCTTTCCGTTGGAGGTGCATGGATTATCGCCGACGTCGAAGAGCCCGGGCGGTCGGTCTCGTTCCCAAGGAAGATCCACCAAAGTGGGGTTTGTCGATCAGGTATCGTGAATGGCATTGATTGCTTTCCGAGCTGCTGGTCTAGGCGTTTGCGGATCGAACGCGTCAAACGCTTCTCGGAGGCCAGGATCGAGCAAGCTGTTGTATGGAGCAGGTAGTATTAGTGCATCAGTCTCTGCCTCGAAGGGGTGCTCCTTTGCCATTCTTCCTGGTGGCACATCTTCGGATGCGGAGGGATAGCCGGTCAACGTGAGCTGCATTTTCGATCGTCTGCGCGTTGCAACAACTTCAGCCTGCACACGAGTAACGGGGAATTCTTGTTGAGCCTTGCGTTGCCAGTCGTCGAGATATTCCAGAATTCCTGCTCGGTACATCTCTGGTATGTCGATGAACGGCGGCAATGTGCCATTTTCCGGGGCGTTTTTCGCTTCGCCAATCTTTTCTTGCAGCACTTCATGTAGGTTGCTTGGCATTATGGAGGAGAAACAGGTGTAGAAGAGGCACAACAGGATCTTCCCGCTCTTTTCACGTGGAACGCCGTGGGCTAGTAACCCGTCGAGCAACACCAGGACGACCAGGTCCCGGGCGACGGCTGCAGACTTGATGTCCACAATCGTGAAGTAGTACTCCTTGCGGTCATCTTCTTCCTTAGACTTGCCTTCGTGGGCTGCTTTGTTATCGCCGATGCCTCCGAACAGGAAAGAGAGCCTCTTTCGCGGCGAAGAGCCGAGCGTCACATCGAACAGGGACTCGGGGGTGTCGTGACCGATGGCATAGTACTCAGATGTGTTGATTCTGTTCAAATGTTTAGTCCACGGCTCAGTCGGCATTCGTAGTAGCACTTACAGTGTAGGCTTGTACCGCGGCAAATTAACGACGATCTCATGTCTCGCCTTCATGAGATCCTCGACATGCCAGGCGGCGCTGAAATATCCCGGACACCTTGTGAAAGCGTCTGGATTTCCACGGCCGAAGTGAATGCGGTATTTGCAACAGCACCCGCATCCTCGTACAAGCCCGCGAAATAGCACGGCTTGGCCTTTCGCGTAAGAAGCTTCTGCTTTGCGGCGTCGTTGTCGCTGTCAGTCGGGGTGAGAAGAGAAAGAGCTGTGTCACAGGCTGAGATTGCTTGGACATAGTTGCCTAGCTCAAGATACGCGGCAGAGATATTCGACCATGGCGCTGTTTCTTTTGGGCTTAATTCCGATGCTCTTCTATAGAACAACAATGCTGACCGTGTTAGTAAATCTTGATCTGGTGCCTGAATGCGGGGCAATTATCAAGAACCTTCCGAGACCTTGCCATTTTTATACAGCGCATTGCCCTTCTGCCTTATGTCTTCCGAGGACGGCACTGTCTTGGACGACATGAGAGCAACTCGATGACTGCAAGCAAAGACAATGGTAAACTCGCTGGTCGTTTACCGACCTTGTTGGAGGTGGGTGTGCTTTGTTTCTCAGGAAATTCCATGTCGTGAAACTACAGTGTCCGTTCTAGCCTATTCGGGGGTATGCTGAATTATACAGCCAAGTATAGAAGAGCCCCTGGCTGCTCCGAGCGCCTTGAATCATGGTAGGGCTGCGAAGTTCCTCTCAAAGGCGCGAAAGTGGTATCCTCTCGTTCATTATTGTTGCAACAACACCAGCTTGATGTCTGAAGTGTCACGCAGAGATCCGTCACAAACATAGTGGCGTACTGTGAAAGAAGCGGTCTGCGGCGGGGAACTCTTATCTCGCATCAGTATAGCAAGAATCAAGACATTGCCATGTCTTCAAGTCCAGCATGCTGCCTCAAGATATCGTTGCAGACAGCTGCAGGGCGCAGGCAGGGCAGTCGATCACATCTGGCACAAGACGAATCAGAGGCAGGCCAGCTTGCCGGACGATTGATGCTTGACAGGGCGGTGTCAGGCATGGCAGATGATAGATATAGCAGCTGTTGCAGCCTTCATGCATGGAAGCTGCAACATTCAGGAGTTCGTGTCACACCGCAAAAGTGTAACTGTCCCTTTGTTGGTGTACAAGCGTACATGAGTGTAGGTACAATCGCGGCCCGTCTGTTCAGCACACACCGCTGTTGGTTGGATAAGCTTCGCATCAGCGTGTCAACCATTGTTCCTGCTCGTATTGGCGAGTCGGTTGAGTAGTGTTCCGTCACATGATCCCGGCGAGCAAGAATGGAAGGTCAGCATTGAGACTTTGGCAGAGGATAAGGTAGGTAAGGTAGAAAAAATGTAGTCGTAAGCGATGGAGCAGCAGAGCCAAGTACCTACCTGGTGTAGCGGTCGGCTTTTCCAGCTTCTGCCGAGAGTATGCGCGCCGTGGTGGGCCAGACAGCTTCGACTCGGCTTACAGCGTAAACCGACCTCAGTACTATGGAGAACTGGCTCGCGGATGTCTTCGCTTCATGACAATCGACAATCGCCATCTCGGCTTACATGCTGCTACCTGCATCCAATACCAGTCCCAAGGATTCGACTGCTATTCTGCCCTGCAAGGCCCTGGCCCCTTTGGCCAATCCCACGCCGTCCCACCCGTTCGCATTGGTCAAGCTGCGTATCCCAAGCCCGTCAAGCAGGGGCGCGTCTAGCTTTCATGGCAACGGGATAAGGCGCGCGTGGGTACGGTGAGCATGATGGCGGAATGATAGCAATCATCTCGAGCGGGTTTGCGGTTGTACCGGTCACATGTCGTCGGATCCACGCAATCGCTCCTTCCTATTGAGACGGCGAGGTCAGACGTATAAGCATTGTCCGTTTTCCTTTCATTCCTCACCCCTTGTTCCATCTTCAACACCTCTACCCTTCCATCCCATCATCTCCCCGCTGCACACTAGCATCTATCTCTCATCTTTGAGTCGCCACAATGACTCTTCGCGCCAGTGAGATGACCAGCGTCTCGCAAAACGCCTACGAACGCGTGCAAGGCCACGTGGAACTGCCTCCTACTCCCAACCCGGAGCCTGCGGACTCTGAGGACATCACCAAGAATGCCTTGCCCGTTGCGAAATCCCAGAAAACCAGCCATCTCGATTGGTTGACCTCACATGAACGTGTCCTTCAAAGATCCGTCAACAACAAGACAGGGGTCGTCACGAGAGACGTGCCCATTGTCGTCTCAGGTGAAGACTTGAGCCTTGCTGAGCTGGTCGCAGTCGCACAGTAAGTCTCGTTGGAGGATGAATCGACCGTCTTTGTTCATATGGTTAAATCCTTTCAGGTACAATGTACCCATCCAAATAAACACAAACGACAAGGTCAAGAACCGCGTCAATGGAAGTGTCGAGTTCCTCAAGAAGCACCTCGAGAACGGTGAGGTCGTTTATGGTAAGTAATGTCCATTGGCTCTTCTGCAGGATCAGTCGGTTGACATGATCATTCAGGCATCAACACCGGATACGGTGGCAGCGCAGACACCCGAAGCAGTGACTTCGTGAGCATGCAACGGGCTCTCATTCAACACCAGAACTCTGGTGTGCTACTGCCCTCAGACATTGGTCAATCCAGTGATGACTTTGACGAGAGCTCGCTCGACCTCAAGAGCCACAACCTCCCCCGACCAATCGTTCGTGGCACAATGCTGGCAAGAATCAACTCTCTGCTGCGTGGTCACTCCGCCGTCCGACTCGTAGTCGTCGAGAACATTGCCACCCTGCTCAACCACGACTTCGTGCCCGTCATTCCTCTCCGCGGTTCCATCTCAGCATCTGGTGATCTTTCGCCCCTGTCCTACATTGCCGGAGCCTTGGAGGGTAACCACGACATCTTCCTGGACTGCAGAATGCCCAATGGCAAGCGCGAGATCATGAGCGCAGACCGCGCCATTCAGCTTGCTGGCCTGACGCCTACGACTATGATGCCCAAGGAAGGTCTTGGTCTTATGAACGGTACCGCGGTCAGTGTTGCCGGTGCCACAATGGCCCTGCACGAGACTCAGTATCTGGCTCTGTCGACTCAGGTCCTCACAGCTATGTGCACCGAAGCCATGCGCGGATCTGCCGACAACTACCACCCATTCATTGCCGATATCCGCCCTCACGCGGGTCAAATGGAGGCTGGTGTCAACATCTTCAAGATGCTCGAGACCTCCAAGCTGGTCGTCGGCAAGGACTCTCACACTGCTGGTCTCTACCAAGACCGCTACGCACTGCGCACATCATCCCAGTGGATCGGTCCCCAACTCGAAGACCTGATGCTGTCGGCAAAGCAGCTGGAGGTTGAGCTGAACTCGACCACCGACAACCCTCTTGTCGACCCTGAGGCTGGCATGGTTCACCACGGTGGTAACTTCCAGGCTGCTTCCGTCACTTCAGCGATGGAGAAGACTCGTCTGTCGTTGCAGATGCTTGGAAAGCTCATGTTCGCCCAATGCACAGAGCTCATCAACCCACAACTCAACCACATCCTCTCGCCAAACCTCTGCTTCGATGACCCTGATCTCTCCTACACCTTCAAGGGTATTGACATCAACATGGCCTCTTACCAATCAGAGCTTGCTTTCCTCGCCAACCCCGTCAGCACTCACGTGCAGTCCGCCGAGATGCACAATCAAGCTGTCAACTCCCTGGCTCTCATCTCCGCCCGCTACACTCTTGACGCTGTAGAGCTCGTCTCCCTCATGACTTCCGCCTTCCTTTACGCCCTTTGCCAAGCTCTCGACCTCCACGTGCTCTACATCGAGTACATGACCCTCGTCGAGAAGAAAGCTCGCCCCGCCTTCGAGGAAAAGTTCTCCAGCGTCCTCTCCCCCAACGACCTCGCCGAGCTCTGGCCCCAACTCTTCACCGCCGTCAAAGCCGGCCTCACATCTGCCAAGAGCAAGGCCCTAGACGAGCGCGCCCGCGTCGCCGCTGAAGCAACCATCGTTCCCCTCACTAAAGCCGTCGCCAAAGCCCCCAAGGCGGCTGAGACTAACGTCTTCGCCTCCCTCATCCCCTGGTCCGATGAGCTCACCAACATCATCGCCTCCTCCGTCCGTGAGACCCGCGTCCGCTTCTCCTCCGGCGAGGGTCCCACCACTCTTGAGTACCTGGGCCATGGCTCTGCGACTATGTACCGCTTCGTGCGCTACGAGCTCGGTGTTCCGCTCCACAAGGGTCTCGTCGAGCACCCGACTTATCCCAACGCTGAGCGCGACGGTGTGAGGGCTTCGGCTGGTGAAAAGGTGACTTTGGGCAAGCGTATCAGCACCATCTACGGCGCGCTGAGGACTGGTCGCATGAGGAAGGTTCTGCTGGAGTGCCTTGCTTGAATTTGACAGTGACATGACATGAATTTATATGGGGAACGGTACAACGACACTTGACTTTGGAGTTGGGATCTAAGGAAAGGGAAAATTTCCTGTGGGTAGATTTTCGGGAGTTGTTCGCACAACTTATGGTAGTATAAGTACATATATCATCTTTACATATTTGCAGTGCAAAAATCGTCTTGGTTGCGAACATTCCATGACGCGCAAAGAGAGCTCAAGAGTTCCGGTGCTGCTTTGCGACCATCGAATCAACTGCATGCGATACCATGTGCTCAAACCTGTGAACGAAAGTTGATCTTCGCTCCTCAGTGGGCTTCTTCGTCGTCGTCGTCTGTTATTCGCCTACTTTCTTATGTGATCGACTCTGATTGGCCACGGGACGTTTTGCGCTAGTGGACGGCCCAATATTCTGAAACAATCTTGTTTTGTCTTTTGTGCGATGTATACCTAACTGATTGAAGTCTCGTTTGGATTTGAGGGGGTTGGTGTGCTTCAATACACGCAGTGCATGCTCAATGTTACCGCCGAAGCAAAGGGACCATAGGCTCGCTGTCACGACGACTTGGAAACTGCATTATTCCGCTCCACCGACCAAGGGACTCACGACACCATCACCAACCTCCAAAGAACCGCCACACATGCAGTCTTTAATGGAATCAGCTCAAATGGAGTTATCGGGGAGCCCTGATATAGGTCTTGCGATCAATCAAGTCGCGGCAGAACCAGCCCAAAACAAGGCTCCTGAGGCTCCTGACATGGATCTTGCGATCCGTCAACTCGCCATCGCGTATTTCTTCCAACTGGGCCTGCAACAGAAAGAGATCTCCGAACGCCTGAACTTCCCGAAAACAGCATTGTCAAACCTGATCTCAACCATCAAAAAACGCGTCCCCAACCACGAGTCTGTAGACATCCGTGTCCTACTAGCAGCAGCACCCTTGCCAACACGGAAGGGAGCTCCCTACATCACGAAGTCGACTACCATGCCGGCTATCGGCCATGAGCCTGGCAATCATCGCCTTCGCCGTGCTTTCGAGGCTCCCAGACCATGCACGCAGTGCCGACATCTTAATCGCCAGGATCGCTCTCATAAGGTGCGGAGAACTCGACTATGCTGTATTACTTGCGGCGAGTCTTATCCTGTCTGTGATACTTGTCAATATCGGTGGCATTCGAGGGGCTGAGTTTTATTTCACCTACTATCAGCTTGAGTATCTGGAGGTGTGCGTGCGACTTGAGAGAGCTGGTGGATGGCTGAGGCGTCATATCAAAGCTTATTATTACGTGTCGTCGTGCGGACATGACAGGCAGGCAAGCAGTCTCGATGAATTATGGCGAAGAGCTATGCTTGTCAAGAATGTACATCTCGAGCAAACTCGAGACGGCGACAAAGATGAGATCACGGCTAATTTTCCATTACGAATCATCATGAGAAAGAAGGCTCATGACTACCACTGCTCGTCTCACCACCGGGCCCCCTCCTGGTACGGATACATTTCTGGACTTCTTCCATCGGGATCGCGATCGTTATTCGCCATGACTGGTTCCCACCTCACTGGGAGCTCATCATGCTTGTGAGCGCACCGCCCGTCTTTGTTCAAGATCTCAAACTTGAGACCGGTTCCCACCACCAACCTCACACTGAACTCCGCCAGGTTGTACTCTTTCCGTAAGTGGTACCAACGGGTGTTCTTCCGCCTCAAGCTGCTTTGGTCCAAGACTGCAACGATGTCGCATACACTCACTCCGTCTCCTGATTGAGCCTTTGGGAGACTCTTTGGAAGGGTGTTCCTTCCCGACGTCGACGTTACTATCTTGGTTCTTTGGGGTTCTTGTTCGCGGCCCATCTCGATTTTGTGTCGATACTTGTGCTCTCGGCCCCAATCGGCGTGTACGACGTCTCCCTGGCGCATGTTAGTGGTGGACCACCATGAGAGACGATTCACACACCTTTTTGATGATCCACTGAATTTGCCTCTCGGCCCATCGCTTTTTGTCGAAAGGATCGAGCCCGACATCTTCTCCTTGGTGCTCCTTTTCGTTGTATTTTTTGCGACACAGAACACCAACGCTTATCGGGCAGCACTTCTTCGAAAAGACGTTCACTCCCATCTTGGCTTTCTGAATCCTGGCCCTGACAAGACCATGCACCACCGCAAGTTGTGGCATGTCGGAAAGCAGCACTGACATGTCGCGCGCGTTGGGTGGCGCCAATGAGGAGCCACCCGCCTCATACCGCTCCTTCATCTTCTTGCGCACGTAAGGAGAGCTTCCCAAGCCGCCCGAAAGGACGAGATAAGACTGCGGTCTCTGAATCAGCCAAAACATCCCCATCGAACTCAGCGCTAGGGAAACGAACCAGCTTCTCGTGCGAATGCGTGTCCAGCACAACATTCAACTGTTCGTCGATGAGGTTCTGCATCGTCTTGATCTGATCATCGAAGATGCCTTGGAGTTCATCGCTACATTGTTCTCAGCCGATCTGTCCTGAGCATCTCCTTTTGGATGGACATACCGTGTGATGACAATCTTGGAGTCCTCGATACCGGCGTCCAGATCATCCATCCCAGGAGGCAGTTCCGGAACCGGCAATGTGTATTTGGGAAAATTGTAGCCTTCGGCGCCGAAGTTGCACTTGTGGCTCAAAAAGCTGTTGCGCATCACGCGGTCGATGACAGCCTCCAACTCGCCGTTGATGTGTCTTTCAACACGTTTCAAACGACGCTCAAGCAGCTTCTTCACTTTGAAGTCGATTACCGTAGATCCGACAGCGCGACCTTCGGTGTAGCTCAGAGCTTCAAGTTCCATTAGTGTTGTGGACTTCACTTTCAAGGCGTTGACATCGGTGGTTCCTCCGCCAGCATCGCAAACCACAAAAGTCTGGCCCTCAGTCATGCCGGACCCGAGTGCGTAGACAGCCGCCGCTTCCGCTTCGGTGAGTGTAATGTGCGCGCGTTCGTTCGGCCTGCAACCGAAACCAGCAGCTTCGATCTGTTCTTCGATCTGTTTGATCAGGCGAGGGTCTCGCCAGGTCTTGCTCACGTCAGCAACGCTCAGATTTGTCTTTGACAAGAGTCACTTACCGTTGGAACGCTGAAGACGAACTCGACACGCTTTCGATCAAACTGCCCGAAAGAGTCTTTCAAAAACCGGAGCGTATGCCCACGAATCTCAGCCAGATAATCGCGATACCACTTGCATGCCTCTTCATGCGATGTATCTCCCACAGGGCGCTTGTACATGGGATCAAGGTTCAACTTGAAAAAGTGGTTCGTTTCATGGTTGTCGTTGTCTGAATCGCAGAGGAATCCCCAACCTTCCAGTCTGCCATTCCGCACGTTGTATGCGACAGAAGTCTCGTTCTTGTTGTGGTATTCGTTGGGCGGTTTGCCAGGCCATTTTTGTATGTGCTTGGGGTCCGGCCAGTCTGGTCCGTTGCTGTACGCGACCGCTTTTACTTGTCAGGCCTGGCCTCTCGCCTCAAGATTCCAGCATCACTCACCTGTACAAGTCATGCCAAAATCGATGCCGACGATGAAGTCAGGTTGCCATGTGTCGGTCGACATCGTTAGGACTCTCGAGGAATACGTTGCTCTGGCTGCTCGGTCTTCAGCTTGCCCGATGTGATACCAAGACTGAAACGCCGTTATATCAAAAAAACTTGAGCGACTGGGGAGATCCGAAGTACCAGAAAGCGAAAGCACAAACCTCAGCCTGATGCTAGGTTCCAGCTGAAGCCACAATCTCCAGGCGACATGAACGTACCGCAAGGCTGTGGTCTTGGCACTGCAAGCCGCAACGAGCTCCAGGCCTCGATTGATCGCTTGGACATGTGCACGACGATAAAGCCCGCATGTGGGTAGACAATGGCAGGTATCAATATCCACATGTGATGATCAGCCTTCCCAGGTGCGGCAACGAGAGGCGTATGCATGATTCGTCCAGCACCACGCTCAGCCTTGCATACAGATGCAATGCACGTATGCCAAGCACAGGCGCAACCACATCAAGGCTTGTGTACATGCGCGTCTCTGGACCAAGCGAGACTGGGGCGCAATACTTCCAGCCTCTTCATATTGCCTGACACTCGGTGGCGTGTTAGAATGAGAAACCCGCCCCAGTATAGCACACGGCTCTGGCAGCCCCGCGCTGGCACCATTCACATGCAATGCATAGGGGCGTGCAGTAGATACGGTGCAACATACCTATCTGATTGCAGCCTTGTCTTTCCCGTCTTACACACTTGTATCCGTAAGCTGACAATTCACAACAAGGCTTGTGCCTTGTTCGATAAGATGGTCGCAGAGGCAACGACTGACGATTTCGAAGACGAAACGGAAACCAAATCCATCTTCACCAAGTCGAGAGGCGACCAGGGAACAGACCCATCAGCAATGGCCGGTGATGCCCCTGAGTCCACTGAGAGCTCCGTTGAACCGACTGCAGCCTCTGGAAACGCCCCGTCCTCTGGACAGTCCTCGTCTACATCCGCTGGACAGACTGCAGCTGCTGGACAGGCCCCATCCGCCGAACAAAACTCGAACTCGCAATCAACCTCCACACAAACGGCGGCGGGACAAGAGAATTCCTCCTCTAATCTTCCTGCTTCTGCCACCACCAGCAGTGCAGTTGCGGGCGCGAACGCGGACGCGGCAGCCTCAAGCTCGAGCGCAGCGGTATGCATTCTCGACCCGCGCTTTTGGGCAATTCTAACACGTCTCAGACTTTGTCAAGCAGTGCCAACCAAGGCTCCGCCAACAAAACGGACGCTGGAGCTCTCGCAGGAGGCATCGTGGGTGCGTTTTTCGGCGGAGCAATATTGGCTCTCATGGCAGCCTACTTCTTGAACCGGAGACGGAAGAGCCCCCCATACCAAGACAGAAGCAGCAAAGCCATTGAATCTGCCCATGGGGCATCGACGAAGAAATCTTTACGCCCTCCACCGACAGTCACAAATGCCTGGGAGAGGTTGGTCCCGCAGCCTGTGGATGACGAGACGATGGGTTCTCTTGTCAAGTCGCTCCTGGATCGAGTGGCATTGCATGTCGACAACTTCTATGCTCGGAAAGCTGTCCAGCTCTCGACTTCTGATCTGGAATTTTTCGCAAAAGTAGACACAAAGTTACTGCCTAGTCCTCTTTCAGAAATGATGATGGATCCTGCCATGCAGACGCTTGCAATCAAGCACTGCATCGCTTTTGCAATGACTGATAGCATCACGCCCGCAGATGACCCAAGCAACAAACTACTACCAATATACCTTGCGGCTTTGCCTCGCAAGCTGGCGTCGGATCCCAAGAACGAGGTTGACCTGAAAGGTAGGCTTTACAAAAACGATGGTGGTTGAAGAAGCACAACTGATTTCGCATCCAGCCGAGCGCCAAGCATACGCGGTTTTGAGATCCATTCAAAACTGCTTGCTACCGAAGCTAGCAGATGACCCTATGCTGGCAGACCACCGACGGCAAGTCACCACAAACATGATCAACGATCTCTCCGCCGCGTTTCGAAACTGGGAGGTCTCTTCTTCAGACAACGGCGAACGTGCAGCGCAGAATCTCGCCGAGATTGTCGGCGTTGCGTTTGACGTTGGCATGAGAATATCATCGCAGGCATGTACGTTCGGATTTGAGAAACATCACCGTAGGCGTCGTTCCGAGGAGACTGAGAGCTTTGTTGTCCTGCCTGGCTTCAACAAGGTTGTTGATGAGCGTGGGAATCTGATCGGAGGGCCGCAGGTGTTGGTTCGGCCAACGACTTATCGGCCCCGGCGGGACAGGTGAAGGCTAGACAAATTATTCACACACATGGTCCCTTGTCAGGCCGAACATTTGCGTACTGAACTTGTCCGAAGGTCACAGTGTATGGAAGAAGCGAAACGTCATTCGTAAGAGCTAGCAAAGTACTGGAACGCTCATCCATCATTGCAGTGCGCCTCCATCCACCTTCGAGATCTCGCTCGCCCAAGGCCCAGACTCGTCGAGCCACCCTGCTGGTCGTGAGCACTGCGCTCGGATAAACCGTCATCTACGAGTGTCGAGGTGATGGAAAGTCTGTCGGAGTCCATGTCCAACACGCTCTCTGCTCTGCCTCCGAAACCGTCCCCAGCGAGCTCTGCCGGCAGACTGTGAGTGCTCGGGCTATGATGGAGGGAATTTTCGTGAGACTCCACAGTTGCGACGGGAGGAGGAGTCTGGACTCCAAGAGCGCTCGCCCGCTTGCGTAAGTTCCTTTGGCGCATCGCCGCAATCATCTGAGACTCCTCGTACCCAGGCGGTGGTTTCCGCTCGAGGCTGAGGGTGGAAGTCAGCGTTGCGTTGTCTTCCGCAACAACGATGCGTGGGCTGTGGCGGAGGTGTAGCATCATTACGGTCATGATGAGCTGCTGGTTGGCGATTCCGAGCTGGGTGAGGCTCACCATCTGAATGAGTCCGGTCAGTGAATACGATAAGAGACGGAGAGATCATGGTCGCGAGTCTTACGATGTTAGGAGAGTCCTTCAGCACGAAATGCATCCTACTCCGAAATCCCACTTTCCCGCCATGGATCTGCTGGTCCACGCGCGTCTTCTCGACCAGTTTCGCGACGTGCTCGAGAGCCTCTTGGGTCCCCGTGAAGGTCTGTTCGATCGTTTCCTTCTCGTCCGTCGACAGCAGCCCGGATTTCTGGCGACGCAGGGTTTTGGCTGTTGCGAGTTGATTGTTGACTTGGTTGATTGTCGCGAGCAGGCTTCGGCTCTGTTCGCCGACGGCGAGGATCTCGAAGACCTTTTCGGTGATTTTGATCGAGGTTGCGAGAGCGCCTGAGACGGCTGATAGAGCGGGTATGACTCCGATTTCGAGAGGCATGTCTGCTGCGATTGAGCTTGGGGAGAGTGGTGATACGTTTGGCAGAGGATAGACGGCGTCGGCCTCTCCGGTGTGGCAATATTCGGTATGTTGTCGATTTGTATCAATCACACCTGACACGTTGATGCGGATGGGTTGCCGTTCGGGGAGGGCTACCTCAGCCTTGCGGCAAGTGGCTTGCAGATATGTCGATATTTTGGCCCCCACGGGCCCACCGCCAAGTATGTTGGTTCCAGAGCCTCGCCATGTGTCCAAATCAGGCGATGGGCTGAGCTGCTTGTCAGCAACGTGGCTTTCTGTTGTGTTACCGTTGTGCATACGCCGACACGGTATCATCCCAAAATTGGATATAGGCGAAAGATAGGCTTGCCTCACAGGCTACATGCATGTACCGTTGGTACCGACTGTCTAGCCAGAGGGCCGGTATCAAGAAAGAGCATGTGAATGTGAGGCTATCAGGCTGAGAAAAGCGTAATGGGCTCCCTCGGCCTGATGTATACACGGTATAGTACTGCCTGTTGTGCACCGGTTTCTCGATCATCTTGTTATCTCGTTCGATTGTTGTGGTCGTCAGAATGGGGACTGCTCATACCACCATCAAGGCGATGATTCTGGCAGCTTTCTTGACCTTGTCTCTTGTCGAAGCAAACCTTATCCATCCGACGCCAACAGTCCACAATGGCGTAGCTGCAACTACGATGCCCGAGCCCACATCGCCTGCAACAAGAAGAAGCCGCTTTGGTTTCATGAACGAAAACGTCTTGTTCCCACGACAGGAGGCCGCGCAGCCAGTCACTTGCGCCTACGAGGAGGCCGATCCCTTGCGACCAATAACGTGTGCGGCAGGCAGTGATTGTCAGTGGGAGTATGGGACCAGCACGTTCTGGGGTCCTTACTGCTGTCCGACGCAAACCAACGGCGTCACGGAATCGAACTGCGGTACCTCTGCAGTCACGACGTGCATCGACTATGGGTCGAACAACTTCCAACCCGCAACCGCGACCAGATATCAGAGAGATATCTACTGGTGAGTTCATCAGCACAATCGTTCCTCCAACACTGAATTACATGTTGACTTTATTCGATACAGCGGTTCGAACGCTCCAATTTGCGGCACGCTACTCATGTCCGTTACGCCACCTTTTACTTTCAGCGGACTCTTCACGAAGTTCTTCTGCGGCAACTCCTATGATTGGACCATCAGCGCCTATTGGACATCGCAAGACACTGCAACGCAAAATTCGACGACTCTGGGCACTGTGACAGACGTTTCATCAGGTCTGGAGGCGACCGTGACCGAGGTTGTCACTCTCATCGCCACGAAAACCGTTGTCAGTGATCCGAGCAACGACGACTCGGTCGGCATCACCACGATCGATACCGCCAACGGTAGTTCGTCAGCGCAGCCGCCTCCCACAGACTCAGCCTCGGAGCCAGGCGCTGGACCTTCGTCGAGCAGTCCACCTGCATCTGGGGGCAATACAGAGTCCGACACGGCGAGCGACACGGATACTGACCCAGACGATAAATCAAACACTGCCGCCATCGCTGGGGGCGTAGGAGGTGGCGTTGGAGGAGCGCTCGCCATTGCTGGTGTCATTGGTTATCTTGTTTGGAGGAAGAAGAACCAGCGGAAGCATCCGGTGCCTGAGATTTCATCTTGATCGATCGTTCGGGTCGTCGGGCAATGCGACCATGTAGCCGGACTCGGGAAATACCGGGAATGATGTTTTCTTCGATACCAAGCACCATTTTTTTGGCAAGTGATAGTACGTTGTATAGCGGCTTCTTTTTGATTGTTCCGTGTCGTGTCCTGACTCGTAAGGATGAGGTTTCACAGATCTTGTTGCTGAAGTGTCAACCCTCCGGACTTTGTGAGGCGTTGTCAAGGCATCCGTCAGCTTTGACAGGTGTTGCAACAAAAGCCGAGCTACAACCCCGATATTGACACAATCAGGCCATAAAAGATGGCGTATACTATCTTGGAAATCATCCGAACCATTTGCTTGACAACATCTTCTTGCAAGACGCGCTGAACCTTGCATTTTGAGAGACGACTTGTGGTGTTTAGGGTTAGTGTTGGGGTTGTTCCAGCAGGAAAGCAGTCTTGGACAAGCTTACCCAGAGTTCCATCGATTGACTCTTACCGGCTGATCGAAACAATCTATAACCTCTCCATTTTACTTGCTCCCATCAATAACGCATTCTGCTGGAAGATCTTCACTTCCCACGGACGCGGGGTCTCCACGATTCACGACAATCTCGTTGTGGGGACCCCAAGCACTTGGGAGGATTTCCCTCCAATAGCACAGCGTGCAGGGTGGAGCGAGACGACAATGACAACATTAATTGCTCCGTGGAAGAACACGGCAGTCCGGCTACTGTAGTTGAACCGGCTACACTGGTATATAGATCGTGGCCTTGAACAGGTCCCAGAATGACTTCCCAGAGACTCTCCATTTCAGGACGACAGATCGATCAAGGTCACGATGTTCCTCTCCCGTTTCGTGTGGATCGTTGCCGGCATCGTAAAGACTGTCTTGGCAGACTCACCGATCGCTGCCACCGTCAACGGAACCTACCAGGGACGACACCTGACAACCTGGGATCAAGACGCTTTCCTGGGAATCCCCTTCGCCCAACCACCAGTGGGAAATCTTCGATGGCGTTGGCCACAGAGCCTTAACGAGTCCTTTACAGACATCCGCAATGCAACCCAACAAGGTTACAGCTGCATGCAATATACTGCGAACTTCAGCATGTCCGAAGACTGCCTCAACCTGAACGTCGTGCGACCCGCAGGCAATCACTCCAAGCCCCTCCCAGTCCTCGTCTGGATCTTTGGAGGAGGCCTCTACACCGGCTCCGTCGCGGACCCTCAATACAACCTCTCGGGGATCGTCAAAGTCAGCCAGGACATGGGCCAGCCGATTATAGCCGTCGCCATGAACTACCGCCTCAACATGTACGGCTTCATGCAGACTCCGCAGCTTCTCGCCGAAGGCTCCAGCAACGCCGGTCTTCTCGATCAAAGGATGGCTCTCCGCTGGATCCAAGAAAACATCGAAGCCTTCGGCGGCGACCCAGACCGTGTTGTCATCTGGGGCGAAAGTGCAGGAGCCCAGAGCATCGCCTACCAGATGTTCAGCTACAACGGCCGGGACGATGGACTGTACAGAGCCGCCATACTGGAAAGCGGCGGTCCGACCGGCGCCCAAGTCCAGAACCTCGCCTACTACACCAGCCCCGTTGAGAACCTCACCCGCACAGTCGGCTGCTGGGGCGCCGTCGACCAACTCGCCTGCCTCCGCGGATTGAGCCAGGAAGCCCTCTTCGCCGCCCGTCCAAGCCAAGTCTGGAACCCGCTGATCGACGGCGACTTCCTAACAGCCTACCCAAGCCAACAGATGGCCGCCGGCGATTTCGTCAAAGTGCCCTTGCTCACGGGTGAGAACACAGACGAGGGGATCAATTTCCGCCCCGTGACCCCGAAGCCAAACACAGCTCTTGATCTCCAACATGCTTTCGCCAGCTGGCGCATGTACTCGCTCTCTCCGCCTACGATCCGCCGTCTCCTAGAGCTCTACCCAGACAATCCTTGCGTCGCTCCTCCCTACGGAGTGACAAACTGCTCCCGCTTCGAATCCACCCTCGACCGCGGCTCGCAATGGCGGCGTGGAGCCACTATCGGCGGTGACCTGGTCATGATCTCAGGCCGCCGAAAGATGTGCGAACTGTACAGCACTCCTGTTGCGGACTCGCAGCCAGTCTATTCGTATCGCTTTAATCAACGCCTCTGGAACCGCAACGAGACCGAAGGCGTGCAACATTTCGACAATGTCGCTTTTAGTTTCCAAAACATATCGGGTTTGTTGGGCGCTTCACCTGAGTTTGATTCGCATGTGAGACTGGCGAGGAGGATTGGGGAGGCGTATGTAAGGTTTGTGAATGATTTGGATCCGAATCCGAAGGTTTCTTATGGGACGAATGGGACGGGTCTCTCGTTGCCAAGTTGGCCGAGATATGATATCGAACAGCCGAAGAATATGGTGCTGAATGCTGAGCGGTGCTATATTGAGGATGACACTTATCGGAAGGAGGGGATTGCGTTTATGAATTCGCCGGCTGTGGCGAGGGAGTTGTTGGCTTGATGCATTGCTTGGGGGCTGGCTGGGATGGTTAGACAATGTCGATTGGTTAGAGAAAGGCACTGTACCAAGTCCGACGGATGAGGTCTTCGGCCAACAAAGTTCATGAACAGCCGTCAGAGTCGATGTCTGCAGCGTAGCATCGAAGCTGTTCGCATCACCGTAGTAACAAGTCTCTCAAGCATATCAAGAATAGTCATGAGCTTTACCTGTCTCGCATACCTACCTCCTTGATGTTGTGCTTTGAGACACCGTAGGTCTGGGTTGAACAAAGAAAGAAGACGTCACCTCCCGGAAACCCCCCCGAGGAAGAGCGAACGACCGGGGCCAGACAGCGTAGAAGGATACCAGCTCGCAGTCAACATACCAGACAGGTCGATAACGCTTGTACAACTCCTTCATGATTGTCAATGATGAGCAGGAGTCCGAGATGGTCGTCGGGGGTCAGATGTTCCATTGAGTATGCTCGTCTTGGCATTTTCGAAATTTGACACACCTCATTTTCAAACTCGGATATCTCAGTCAATTCTGATCCGATCAACGAGGTCATTGATTCATTGGATGCGGAAGACTTTCTTGTCGCTGAAGTGCTCTTGGGCCTTGCGCTCATAAGCTCACTACGCGCTACAGATCGCAAGATGTTTGATTTTTATCTATATAAATTGATGACCCGCGATCTCTCCATCAATCTCACCTCACTCAAGAGGGGTTATATGTATTATCGTGGGGTTGATTGGCTCAATGGTAGAGCGTCCGCCTCCTACCTCGGTTCAGCATCGTCGAAGCAAGCGGAAGGTTCTGGGTTCGAGTCCCAGGTTGATCGTTCTCGTTGAAAAGAGCAGTCCAAGCATCAGGGTTAAACCCCCTGCCCATCCTTTTGCCCTTTGGTTGGCCTTTGAGACTTCCACGAAGGTCGTATAGCAACTCACATGAATGCTGGCGGTCGTTGGAGATCACAGTTTGGATATGCGGTGGGGAGACTCGAGATTTTTCGCGGGACTGTCAGAGACTTTTGGCCTGGGACTCGAACTGATTACGTATGTCGAGTTCATTGATGTCGGATGTTTCGTCGCGGTGCAGTACCGTGCGGTCACGTCGATAGCATAGAGGTTCTGAGAGGAATCTTGGTCAACTGATTCGCATCAAGGGGCACTGAGTGTAACAAGATGCATGGGCGGCAATGGGAATAGAATTACAACGCAGTAACGTTATCGAAAGATCGCTCAAGGGTATCATAACGGCATTCGCCCGGTCCCATATCCTCAACATGATATCATGTCCTAGCCACACCAAAGAGACTGAAGGCCAACAACAAGAGATAGACTGTCGAGTTAAGACCAGCCACTGATGCAGCTCCAGAAGCCGGACTTGGCGAAGTCGTAGCATCTGCAATCGATGAGACAGCAGAGGTCGACGTCGCAGAAGGCCCCGAAGCCGAGGTCGCAGCATCTGCCGCAGAGGAAGACATGGAGGTAACCGAGTCTGCAGTGCTATCTGACATTGAAGATCCCGTAGTGATCGCCGAGCCCATCGCATCTGTCGTAGGTGCTGGCGGAGTGGTGATATCGGCCGCCGGTACTGTGACATTCCTCAAAACAACACCAGTCTTGGTGTACACCCATAAGCACTGCGGCGATTGTAGAGGAACGTAGTCGCCAATGACCGTCGTTGAAGGCCCAACACTCTGATACGCGCTTGTGAGAGTCTTCTCCCAAAGAGCGGCGTTGGCGGTATTTGTCGCGGCAAAACTCGCTAGTGGCGTCGCTTTGCCTTGGGTACATTGATTCCGGTCTGTGGCAATGGCTTGCAAACCTCCTTGAGCTTGGGGACCTTCGATGCGGCAGCAGACGAGAGTGTCAAGGTTTATGGTGTCGTTGCTGTTGCCGTATCTGTACGTATCGCTGGCGGTGTCGACTATGTCGCCGGCGCAGCAGATGCTGCCATAGTCTGATGGATTCTTGCCTGAGTCGCCACAGAAATTTGCATTGCCTTCAACGTCGACGGAGTCCTGGATGCACCAGTCTGTGACAAGACCGGAGGGGACTGCAGTGGTTATCGATGATGATGACATGGTTGGTATAGTCAGTAGTCCGAGAGAAGCCTTTCGTGTGTGCTGGATGAGAGTAGGTAGTTGTCAAGCCTAGCACGAAAGGGGGTGATGACCAAGACATGAGAGCGGGAGGCTTTCGATATAAGTTATAACAGGCACGGCAGGTGAATACGAGATACCTCTGGTACTAGAACAAGCGCGTGAGGATAGAGTTTGCGGCGGCTAGAGGAGCTCTTTTCTTGTGGCCTCTCACACCGCGCAAGGCTGTCGGCGCGTATTAGTAGCACTATGGTTAGTCTCGTGATATCCTACCGTCCACATAGGCTGTCTTTCTGCGAGTGAGCATTGTTATTGGGTATAGTTCGACAGACATGTGGGAGCAGGGAGTTTAACACCCTGGTCCTTCGGCAAGGCACGGCGAGATCGGCAACTAACATTGATCGAGCATACCTAACGCGTCAAGGACAGGCGAACAAGCTTGAGCTATGCATGACGTTGCTCGCCGCTAGTCTTCAGATATTCACTAACACCACCATCGTCTTCCGCCCGTTATCCGGCCCATCCCAACCACAATCCTATTGTATCCCACGCGAAACACACCTCACTCCTTCTATTCACTTTTATACCTGAGTCACCTGACCTCCCCATCACATTTCATGCGCTGATATCGCGACCGCATGATGCTCTCAACGCCGCGGGCCATTGCTGGCCAGACGCGTGCCGGCATTGTTTCCAGACTTCGACAGACCGCCGCACCTAGACCTCACACCTTCAAAACAGCATACTCAAGGTCGCTGAGCACAGCGCTACCCAGGACACTCCCCAATGCCTTACGACGTACCCTCCAGACGCCCAGCACACGCTCCCAAGTGAGGTACGCTTCCGAGCTCCCATCAAAGCTCCCCAAGGCATTGCCTCAAAGATCAAGGATTGTAAGATATGGATACAAGGCATTGGCTTCGCTAGGCCTCTTCATCGTTATGAGCGGTGGCTTGGTGATTGGCTTCTTCGTATACGACTCCTTCACCTACCAGAGCGACCCTGAATCCTTCGACATCTCCGTGTCGGAATACGCTCTGAATCCGCGTCGGGGTGGACCCAAGAACCTGCCAATCGCGGAATACTACATCGACGACGACGATTCGCCTGCCATGGTAGCGCAGAAACACAAGCCGAAATTGGTCATTCTGGGAACTGGCTGGGGAAGCGTGGCACTCTTGAAGCAACTTTATGCTGGAGAGTATCATGTCACAGTTGTCAGCCCAGAGAACCACTTCCTTTTCACTCCTATGCTGCCGTCTGCCACTGTTGGAACACTGGAATTGCGATCATTGGTTGAGCCTGTCCGACGGATCGTGCAGAGAGTCAACGGACACTTCATCAAAGCATCGGCAGAGGATGTGGATTTCAGTGAGAAGCTTGTCGAAATCTCATCCATTGGACCCGACGGCGAGAAAGAGCACTTCTACCTACCGTACGACAAACTCGTTGTGGGTGTGGGAGCGACCTCGAACCCTCACGGTGTCAAGGGTCTCGAAAACTGCCACTTCTTGAAAGGCATTGGCGATGCGCGCAAAATCAGGAACCAAGTCATCTCGAATCTCGAACTGGCTTGTCTTCCCACGACCTCGGACGAGGAAAGGAAGAGGCTGCTATCGTTTGTCGTATCGGGCGGTGGACCTACTGGAGTGGAGTTCGCGGCCGAGCTATTCGACATGCTCAATGAGGATCTTTGCAGACACTACCCTCGCATGCTTCGTAACGAGATGTCTGTCCATATCATCCAATCTCGCGGTCATATCCTAAACACCTACGACGAAGCACTGAGTCGCTTTGCTGAGGCGCGTTTCGCACACGACAGCATTGACGTCCAGACAAACGCCAGGGTCAAGGAAGTCAAGCCCGATCGCATCATCTTCACCCAGAAAACTGCCGACGGTGAGACTATCGAGAAGGAGCTTCCCATGGGATTCTGTCTCTGGTCCACCGGTGTTTCGCAAACCGAGTTCTCCAAGAAGCTTGCCGAGAAGCTCGGAGACAACCAGACCAACAGACACGCTCTCGAGACCGACACCCACCTGCGTCTCACCGGTGCTCCCCTCGGTGATGTCTACGCGATCGGCGACTGCTCGACTGTCCAAAACAACGTCTCCGACCACATCATCACATTCCTCCGAACCCTCGCCTGGGAGCGCGGCAAGGAACCCCAAACCATGCAAATCTCATACTCCGACTGGCTGCATGTCGCTAAGCGCGTCCGCTCGCGCTTCCCCCAGGCATCAGACCACCTTCGCCGCCTAGACAAGCTCTTCGAAGCCTACGACAAGGACCAAAGCGGCACCCTCGACTTCGGCGAGCTGTCGGAACTCCTCAAGCAGATCGACAGCAAGCTGACCTCGCTCCCGGCTACCGCTCAGCGCGCCAATCAGCAGGGTCTCTACCTCGGCCGCAAGCTCAACAAGCTCGCGCAAGCCGCCCCGGGTCTCGCCTTGAACGACATCGCCGACGGCGACGTCGACAGCTCGGTCTACAAGGCCTTCACTTACACCCACATGGGTTCCCTGGCGTACATTGGTAACGCGGCCATCTTCGACTTCAACGGCCTGAGCTTCGGCGGTGGCTTGGCTGCCGCCTACCTCTGGCGTGGTGTCTATTTCGCGCAGAGTGTGAGTCTGAGGACTAGGGTGTTGTTGGCCATGGATTGGGGCAAGCGCACGCTGTTTGGTAGAGGTAAGTTTCCCTCTGTTCTCATCATTCTAGACGATCAATTTTTCTCCCCTTTTGGTATCGAACATTTTCGCTAACTTCTCGTTACAGACATGATGAACTTCTAGGCTCAATACGAGGCTTTTGTTCACGCTTGGTTTCTAGCGCACATATTTCTGCTTACTTTTATCTGTCCCTTGGACTTCCACGGTTACTGTTATAGAGCGAATAGAGCACAGGCGCTACGGATGCTTCCAAATAGAGACTGCGTGCAATCTATATCCCCAATGGTCCTCTGTAAGAGAAAACTCCCGAGTGTCAGTGGTAATCGGTCTGCAGATTCGCTTTTACTCGAAGGGAGTGCTGAGGGTAACTCTAGATACTGTCCACGCAGCACGAGGTCTATCTCGCTGGTTCAAAGCATCGAAGTCTGTTTATTTTACACTCTACTGTGAAGTTATGTAAAAACCTTGAATCTGATCCAATTCCCTCCTCTTTCATCTCGTACAAGAATTATGTATACATGTTACCCTCGTGCTTATCGTACAGTTAAAAATTACACATGTTCGGGCGCCGCATACCTACTTTCTCAGTCCTTGCGAAGCGGCTGCGCGCCATTACCAGGCTGATCAGGATCCAAGCCCAGTGGCCCAACACCACCAGCCTCTCCTACATCATCAAGGCCAACGTCCTTCGCCGTCGGCTCCGTCTCGCCGAGTTTCTCCAGCGTCTCGTTCTGCTGCAAAGTTCTGCGGGCAGCCTCCTCGCCTTCCTCGTGCGCAGCCGCGAGAATGCCACTCTCACCATCAGCAAGCTCGTCAGAAGAGCCCTGGCTCTCGCCCCGGGTCTGGCGATTGCGCCAAGCGGCGAAAGTCTGCTCCGCGGACTCGAGCTCTTCCCTTTTCTCGGGCTGCGATTCGAGTTGCGCTTCGATCAGGGTGTCGGCCTCCCCGGGCTCTTCGAAGCCGTAGTCCTCTTCGCCGCCGAAGCGGTCGCCGCCGCTTGTCAGGGTGGTTTGCTCTTCCAGCTGATGGCGCGAGGGGACCTCGGTCGCAGAGTCTCGGGTTTCAACATCTTCGTTGTCGTCGTTCTCTTCATCCGCTTGCGCCTTCTCGCCAGACTCCCGCGTGCTCGCCACCGGGATGCCGTCGGCGTTGACATTGACGCCGGAGATGTGGTCCAGCAGCTGCTTCTCTCGCTTGGCGGCGATCTTGCGCCTCTGCGCCTCGGTGAAGGAGAACTTGTCGAGCACTTCTTCAATCTTCTCCTCCACCATGGTTTTGACATGGAAAGCCAGCGCGCGCGTCGTGAACAGACCGGCAAAACGGTAGCTGAGCCAGAGGTATGTGACGATGCCCTTGTGCAGCCTCTCGAGCTCACGCAGATACTCTCTGCTCGGGCTGACCTCGGCCTCGAGGACCTCGAGAGGCAGCTGCGCGATATCTACGAGGTTGCCGCCGCTTTGCTCTGCGATGATGCGGGCGTACGCGGGCATGAGTTCACGCCAGAGGTCGGCGTCTGTTTGACTTGCAGGCGCTGAGCAGATGACGCTGCGGTCGCCGATGGTCAGGCCTTGCACCGGTTCGATGAGATCTGCTACCCAGATCTGATCTCGGAGACCGCAGAGATGGAAGCGCTTGTGCATCAGACTGAGCTCGTGAAGGCGAGTCATGATGTAAGAGAAAGGGGTTCCGGGAGGGAAGTATGAACTGAAGCGTTCGAGCACTGTATCGGGAGGGAAAATGCCAGCCGTACGGATGGGTTCTGGCTCGCTTTCCATCGCCGCCCGCACGACGGGGAAATCGAATTTCTCCAGAGTTGTGACTATGCCAACGCTGTCCTCACTTGGAATTTTATTCGGGCTCGCGCCCTGAGTGGCTGTATCACCCTGGGGTGTGTTGGTGGTGGTTTCTGTAGCCTGTGAGGCAGTGCGGTAGCGACCAGCGCGACCGCCTATTTGTTTAATATCTGCAACTGACAGGGTGCGACGCGTTGCGCCGTCGAATTTGTTGCTTGCTTCGAAGATGACACGCTTGATGGCCAGGTTGAGGCCCATGCCGACAGCGTCACTGGCTACTAGGAAATCGTACTCGTTGTCCGGGTCGTTAAACAGTCTAGCCTGTTGGGCTCGCGTCTCTGGCGGCAAGCTTCCATAAACAGTCGCCACCTTCTTGCCCGTAGCACGTTCGATCTGTTGTCTCAATGCGTGGATTCCCATGACCGAGAAACTAACAACGCAATCGCCCTTTCGCAAGTCCCCGATCTTGCCATTGAGCGATTCATCTGCGACCTTCAGCGGAGAAAGACGCTCGTACTTGTGAACCACAAGCTTTTCTCCGACGGATGCGCACAACTCCTTGATCAAAGGCACTGTCCGCTCTTCGCCGCAAAGATGAACCTCCTTCGCCTGGACTCCAAGAAGTGCCTGCGTCCACGCCCACCCACGCTCAGCATTTCCGATCATTTGGATCTCATCAATGACAGCCACCTCAAGCGGTACATTCAGAGGCACCATTTCGACGGTGCAGGCAGTCACTAGATCCTCGGACGGCTCGCCGTCTTCTGTCTCCGGCACACGCCGTTCCTCTCCTGTGATCAGCGCACAATTCTTTCCCTTGGCTGTCATTCGTGTGTAGACTTCGTGCGCGAGGAGTCTCAGCGGGCCCGCATAGACACCTGTCTCGGCTGCCTCCAGGCGCTGCAGCGCATGGTACGTCTTGCCCGAATTGGTAGGTCCGACATGCAAATGGATAGTCCTGTGTATTGCCCTGGTTCCTGCGTACCATTCGGTCGGATATCGCAGATCGGCAAGACCTTTCTGGTTTTTAATGTCGGATTCGGTGAAGCGCTCTCCTGTGACGTGTGCGTAGAAGGCGTATTTGATGCGGTCGTCTAATCCTCGTTGTCCTTTCTTGCTGAATGCTGATCGCAGGTCCTCGGTCAATTGATCCTGGCTTTTCCTGGTACTGCCGCCGCCGCCGCCAAAGTAAGGAGTTTCCAGCCTTGAAGCCTCCGCGCTGGGCACCGATGTGAACCTCTTCCAAATCTTCTCGAAATTGAGCTTGCTATCGCCTGCTTCCGCCCTCTCTCGTAGGTAGTGTTCCACGATCGGCGCATCTTTCAAGACCTCTTTTGCCGCCTGAAGACGCTCCTGCAACATCTCCGGGAAATCCTTTTGCCTTCTGAATCCGCCCTTGAAGCGATCGTTCGGACCGCTGAATGGTTTCCGTGGACCGCCATCTCTTCGTGGGTGTGCATCGCCGCGCGAATTACTGGTATATCTAATTTTCGAAGCATTGCCGTTTTCCCGTTTTGAGTTCGAAGTCGATTTCAGACGGAGCTGTTGCAGGGTGAGGCGCTGGGAGCGGACGGCGCAACGGATGCATCTGCCTGCTGCATTGCCGCGAGCCAGCGAGAGCATGCCACCGATTTGATGGCGAAATGAAGGAAAAAGATGAACCAATGTTAAGCGAAAGGATGGAGGAAAGAAGCAACGAATTAAAGTTGCAGCGACAGGTCCTCCGACCTCCGGCGATGATGCAGACGAAAGTTGCGGCGTCTTGTCGATGGACCCTTGGCACATCGCCGTCGCCGTCTCTGGTGCTTGCATCGACCCCGCGAGCCTCGATGCCATCACAACACTTAGCATAGCCTCTGGGAACATTTCACTTACCATATGCGCTCTTCCTCGCCGCGTCACGTGCAGCACTTACCTCATGCTATGATTCTTCCATGAGTCTACCTGTTTGAGCGATCTATTTAGCTGCTCATCCAACCCGTCGCTCGTTCCAGAGCCCACCGCTCACTCTCCTCGCCGCCATGGTTTCCATCTTGGAAGCTCAGCGGGACAGTAAGCCAGCCACGAGAGAAACCTTCCAAGTAACTAACCACTGACAAGGGTGCAGTCATTCTGAACACCATCCGACAGGTTACCCAAGGCGACGTTCGTTTCCTCGCTCTCCTCCATCCTCCTCGCCAATCCTGACCTTTGACTTTAGTGGAAAGTGTTGGTCCTCGACGCTACATCGCGGCGCCTGATTGACAATGTGATCGAGGAAGATGCGATATTGAACGAGAACGTCACAAGTACGCACACTCATACGAACTATATCCCCGTCAGGCCGAAGCGCAACAGCCTGACTGATCGCAGACATTGAACAGATTGAGCACCGCAGGCCCAGTCAGCGCGATGTCGATGTCGTCTATATCCTCACGCCGCAGTCCCACATCGTGGACTGTGTCATGGCCGATCTCCAGAAGAGAAAGTACCGAAAGACGTTCTTGGTGTGGACATCATGTATGTTAATCCGTTGTCTCAAGCAGAGGCGCAAGAGTTGACATTTGGCATAGTGTTGGAGCCTTCGTTACGGGACCGGATAGACAAGACTCCCATCGCTCGCGAACAAATTGCCCTGTTCAAGGTGTTGAACGTTGAGTTCTTCCCACGGGAATCGCATCTGGTCACATTTCGCGATCCATGGAGCTTCTTCGCCCTGTACCACCCTGCCTGCAACAACCTAGTCAAACAACACCTGGAGGATGTGGCGCAAAAAGTAAGGTCCATGCTATCCTGGTCGGGAATCCCCTCTGACTTCAGCTAGATCGTTGGTGCGTGTGTGGCGCTCGGCGAATATCCCACAATCCGCTATTATCGACCTCGAGCACCAACTCACGAAGCGAGTATACTATGCTCGCATTTGGCAAGGTTTGTGCAAGACGAATTGGACCTCTATGCGAAATTCCACGAAGACTTTCCACCTCCGACATCCAGGCCCAGGGGTATGCTCTTCATCACCGATCGAACAATGGATCTCTTCGCACCCTTTTTGCACGAATTCACATACCAGGCAATGGCGCACGACTTGTTGCCAATCAAAGATGGCGACAAAATCGTGTACAGGACAGCTGTCGACTCGGAACCCGGTGCTCAGGAGAAGGACATGGAGATCAAGGAGACAGATAAAATCTGGGTTGAGAACCGCCATCGCCACATGAAAGACACCATCGAGAAACTCATGGGCGACTTTCAGAAATTCATGGATGAAAATCCTAACTTCACCAAGCAGGGAGATGCTAACCCGGCGTCTCTGGGGGCAATCAAAGACATGCTGGCGGGTATGCCACAGTTCCAGGAGATGAAAGCTGCATATGCACTGCATCTGAGCATGGCACAGGAGAGCATGAATCGTTTCCAGAAGTTCAAGCTTCCAGATGTGGCGTCTGTCGAGCAGGTGATATTCTCAACGAGCCCATGATTCCCTTCCGACGCTGACACAATCTCAGATGCTCGCAACAGGTCTTGATGAGGACTATAAGAAGCCCAAAGGCTTGGCAGATCAGGTGGTCCGTATGCTCGATGAAGAAGACATCACACCACCCGACCGCCTGCGTCTGCTGATCCTTTACATCTTGTACCGTGACGGAATACTGAAAGAAGATACCCAGAAGCTTCTTGCCCACGCTCAACTACCGGCCAGCGAAGAGACGATAATCCGCAACCTGGAACTCCTGGGCGCACGCACATCCAGAGGCCTGAAGGATCCCAGGCCAGGCTTCACGCCAATGTTTCCTCGAAAGCCTCCACCCATGACGATGCAAGATGAATATGCATTGTCGAGATACGAGCCCGTATTGCAAGAGATGCTGGAAGCTGCCGCCGCCAACACCCTCTCACCGGAGACCTTCCCCTACACAAAGCCACCACTCGATATGGGAGACGTCGGCCAAGCATCTGCCACATCCCTCCGCACCGCTAAACCCACATGGGCTCGCGGCCGCAGCAATGTCTCAAACGAGAACAAGCAACGCTGTATCGTGTTCATAGCCGGCGGCGCCACTTACTCCGAGAGTCGCGTCTGCTACGAAGTCGGCCGCAAAACAGGCCGCGAAGTCTTCCTCGTCACATCCCACATGCTCACCCCAGCCCTCTTCGCCCGCCAAGTCGGCGATCTCACCACGGACAAGCGCCGTCTCGGGATCCCCGCCGAGCAGCCCAAACAACAGGCGCCGGCGCATTTGTTCGAGCCGGATGCACAACCCACACCACCACCCGCAGCAGCAGCAGCAGCCGCGCAGCCGAAACCGCAAACCCAGCCACAGGGACCGCGAGCCGCACCTCCGACGCAGCAGATGGGCGCGATGAACCTGGGTGGCACGCCAGGTCGCGCGCCGGCAAACAGCTCGGCGAAGCTGACGAAGGAGCCCGAGAAGGAAAAGAAGAAGCATCGGTTCTTTGGCAAGAAGGACAAGGATCGCTGAACAGGTCATGTCGGTTTCCTGGATGACAGTAAAAGAGAAACCAAAACTAAAACCAAAATGAGAGAGAGAGAGAAAGTTGTTAGTAGCACAAAAGACTATGAAGCGGGTTTTTCTCTGCATTTCACGTTGATCAGAGCGTCGCGCAAGATTTTCTTGTCCTTGGAGGGGTCCGTACTAATGTGTTCGTATGCATGTGTTTGTTTTGGTGCTTCAGCTGACTATATTACTTATTACTAGTCGCTTATTACGACGGTGGCTGGGGTGGTTGGAGTCCTTTCGTGTCATCGGACTTCCATATGGAAGGTACATCTTTCGGTAAAGGTACGTCTCTCGGTCATTTCCTTCCATTCGTCCGGAGCGAACTCCGATCTGACGAAGATACCACGTCAAAGGATTCAACGGTCGAGCCGATGCTGGTCCACCGGGAGCTTTGATTCACGATTTTCTGTCAAGACTTGCTGAAGGCCAGCTTTCGACGCTGGTTGATGTCCTTTCCACCTCTTATTGCAGTCTCCGCAGACCGTTTTCTTTCCTCCTTCATCGCTGGAAAACCCCGTGCTCGACGTGGAATGAAGATGGTACGGTGACTGTCTGGCCGTTTGGCGAAAGATTGGGTTCCATGGTCGGACATTCGAGAGAGAAGTCGCCTCGGTCACGCCGGTAAGTAGTCGTCCAGAAGCGTCTCGAGATACGCGGTTCGTTGGCCGATGACTGTCGCGCGTGCTTCTTCATCATCATCATCATCATCAGACAGAGAGGTTCTTTCGACGGGTGCTCGTTCATTTCGCCTAGTGAATCGCCGTCTTTCATTCTTTCCGGAGCTAGGCCCGTCTTTGCTGTTCGATTTCGCGATTGGCCTGTTTGGCGGGATGATTTGTGGTCTGTTCGCATGTTCTCGTTCGTAGTATGGCCTGTTATAGCCATAACACTGCCCAGAGATAGAGTGAGACACAGAACACGCGACTGTATCGAAGCCACGAGACGAACGCTTTCTGGCGTGCAAAGTCTCGACGATCATCGTGGTCCTGGGAAGTTGCGAGTAGGGTCTTTGGCCGGTAAAGGTGGATGGAGCGGCATGTCTCCGTGCTGATAGTCGTGATTTCCGCGCGGTTGGTACTGCATCTCCGGTCGTTGGTAGGCCATTCTCGGGTCCGAGTTGTGCATCATGGAAATACCGCCAGAGTTCATCGTGCCATGGGGAGCTGCATAATTTGAAGACGAGACTTGAGGGCCCATCGCTGCCCGGTGATCGTACGTGTGGTCGGGCTTGTTGTGAGACGAAGAGTAAGGGTTTCCGGCATCGTGACGGATAGGTGCAAAGCCGTCGATCGGTGGGAGCAAGTCCGCGTCGCGGGACCTTGGATGATTGCCTTCGTCGCTGCTTTCCTCCCATGGATAGATGCGGTCTCCCAGCGAGGTTGATCTGAGGCCATGATCTGTGCCCAGGAGGGCGCTGTCGTAGTCGCCTTGCCTCAGACGGCCGAGCATGTGTATGGAGGCGTTCGCGTCGGCACACCGTAGTGAGTGGATGAGCGATGTGTGGGAATGGAGTTCGTCTCGAAGACGTTGCTGGCTCTCCATCATGGCTTGGGCGCGCGTCTGTCCAGGTGGCAGCTCGTAGGCGCAGGCGAGCCTCGCTTTCTGGCAAGGCCTACAGACGGGTCGGACTTCATCGCACTGGTATGACGGGTTAGGAAAAAGACTTGTTCGGTCCGCGGACAAAGGGAGGGAGGGAGTAAAGGGAGGCGATGGTGTGAGGTATTGTACTGTAGGGAGGGGGAACAAGTATGTACCTTGATTTTCCTTCGACGACACTGCTGGCAGGCCTGCCTAACCTGCTGACGCCTCCGCCGGTTGGCAAGGTCGCTGTTCGAAACAACATCGTCGGCGCCAGTGTCTCCGTCGCCTTCATTCAGTAAGCCACTGTCGGCATCATTTATGTGTCCTTCGTCACTCATTCGGGAAAACGCAGATGCATAAGCGATACCTTTGCGCTGCAAGTCGAGTAGGTGGAAGCAGCTTCGACCTACGGTATGGCTTGGGGCGGCTACTTGATCGGCGATCTGCCTGCTCCTGCTAGTCTTGGAGACGACACTACTACCAACTACTCTCCGCCTACCGGATCATTGCACATCGGCTCAACTCATACTACCTATGTGATCATCTCGTTGTTTCGACTTCGTCAACACGGCTAAGAGGAGAGCAAGGATCCGGACTTTCTTCACGGTTTGATTGTTGCCGAGCGTTTTGTGCCCTCATACCTGCTCGATCAGGCATCACCCGAGACACCTTACTTTGGCCACTGGACGAAACGGACTGGCTTCGTTGCTGTGGTCCTAATCGACTGCTTGCAGTAGATAGGGCACCTTGCCCTAGTCTGCACCGGCTTCATCACTGCCAAGTTCAACAAACAGAAAGATCTCTGCTGCCCACGCTCTCGAGTATTATCGCAAGTATCGCCGCGGCTCTCGAAGGCGTGAGATACAGCTCAGAGCTAGCAAAGTAAAGTAGAGGGCATCAGGGTCTGGGCTGAGACACCGTGATCGATAGTCTACCGTCGCCGGTTGCAACTCCGGTTCGTGTGGTCCGAATCTCGACAACCCACAGACGCGTGCGTAAATCCACAAATGATTGGACTCTGGTGGCCGCTCTGCCATGTGAAGAAAGCATTTTCTTTTCTCTCGCACAGACGTCTCTTTCGAAAAGCCGCTTTGAACAACCCTCAGTAGGCAAGAGGAGCAGCGGAAGGCTGAAACGCAACAAGATTACCCCTCGATACCACCACTCTTCCCACCGTGTCCGCGTCACATACTTGTCATCTCGGCAGAGAAGCGACCAGTTCAATGCCATGCGGCCTTCGGTAGTGATTGGCTAGGCGAATCCTGGGATTGGGCAGTCAATCAAGCTGGCAAATGGTGCGTCGGAGCGACTATGCGAGGACCCACAATCCACCTTTAGTGAGTGAGGAGCCGTACTTTGGCTTTCTCATATCGCTCCACTAGCTTTGGGACTCCCATTTCGCCTCCCAGGAGCACTGTACAGTTGGTCTTCTTCTTGGACTCTTGAGGTATTTTCCGTCGGATGACAACTTTTCTATTCTCTCCCAAATCCGGACAGTCCAGGCTACTCGTCTTTTTCGTAATGATGGAGTTCCTGAGCCTCGCAAAAAGATGCTGCGCGTCTTAGTGGTTCACGAGACGGACGTGCAGTGCAAGGCACGGAGAGTACTCCACGCCGTCAACCCTCTGGATCGAGCGTAGCACGCGATCGGTACTTGGGATCGTCGGAGCTCGGATCTCTCCGCTCCCCAGGATGCGTCGGTGGCGGGCCCAACTCCGATGGCTCGTACAAATATATGCAGCAGATCTGATATGATCGTAAACAAAAGATGAGACCACGTGCTCGTTACCACTCTTTCTCGAGACAACACAACACCAACTTGGTAAGACTTTCTTCCCATCGGCCAGTTGAGTTCAGTTCAT
>Ga0265797_10001914_pt1 | contig 36093 bp, 34 predicted proteins | sample P2T30metagenome_FD_192433 | JGI IMG/M metagenome (GOLD analysis project Ga0265797, IMG submission 192433) | Plant litter microbial communities from East Loma Ridge, Irvine, California - P2 T30 | ecosystem: Environmental > Terrestrial > Plant litter > Unclassified | place: USA: California...
GAAGCCCGACTTGCCCGGCTCGACTTCATTGCGCGAACCGGTCTGGACCGGAATATGCACCGAGACCAGGTTGGGGAAGCCGGTTGGCACCACAATCACCTTGAGTCCGTTGGGAAGCAGCTTTTCTGTCGCTTTGAAGGGCAGCACGTCGCCGCCGGTTGCCGCGTTGGCCGGGGCCGCATGGACGGCGCCCGCCACCAGCAGGCCGGAAATCATCGTCGCGAGCGTGGTACGCGACAGGGTCGATGGGAACACGATGTCTCCTTGGGACATAGACAATCGCGCAGGATAGTCTATCCGGCAAGGAATGAACAGCCGTCGACCGCCGTGTGTTTACGCGGCCTCGGTCATCGGCAGGCTGATGCGGTTGCGGCCCAGGTGCTTGGCGCGGTACAGGGCGGCGTCGGCGATTGCGACCAGCTGGCTGGCGTGATTGTCCGGCCCGGCGATGGCGGTGGCGGCGCCGATCGACACCGTCACGTGGCCGGCCGCGAAGCGGCATGGCAGTTGCAGCTGCTCGACCCGGCAGCGGATGCGCTCGGCCACGATCGCAGCGCCCTTGAGTGACTGGTTGGGCAGGATCACCGCGAATTCCTCGCCGCCGTAGCGCGCCACCAGGTCGTTGGCGCGCATCTCGCTGGCCACGGCGCGCGCTACGCGTTTAAGGCATTCGTCGCCGCCCAGGTGCCCGTGGGCATCGTTATAGGCCTTGAAGTTGTCGACGTCCACCATCAACAGCGACAGCGGCTGCATCTGGCGCAGCGCGCGGTTCCATTCGGCGTGCAGGGTGTCGTCGAAGCAGCGCCGGTTGGCCAGGCCGGTAAGCCCGTCGCGGGTGGCTAGTTGCTCGAGCGCAATCTGGGCCATCTTTTCGTCGGTCAGGTCGCGCAGGGTCTCGACTACCGCCGACAGCTTGCCGCCGGCATCGAAGATCGGACTGGCATCGGCCGCCAGGTAGCGCCGGCGGCCGGCGCGCGGCATGTCGCACCAGCTTTCGATCGACAGCGAGAGCGGGCAGCGGGCATCGGCGGCCAGGGCGTCGCGCTGGCGTGGCGGCGCCCCGTCGCGGCGGCCCTTGAGCACCATATCGGCCAGGGTGGGGCGCTGGATCTCGTAGAAGCTGCGCCAATGGTCGCTCGTGCCGAGCACCTCGGGCGCGGGTACGCCGGTCAGCTGCTCGCAGGCGCGGTTCCAGATCATGATGCGGGCATCGGTGTCGAGCACGAATACCGGCACCGACAGGCTTTCCATCAACTGTCCCACGAAGGCCACATCCTGGACCAGGACTGTCGGGCCTGTGCCGGTGCTGGGTGAACTCATGAGCCGTCCTCTGCGTATGGTTGCGGTATCGGGTGCCAACAGGCTTTACCTGCCAACAGGGACCGATTCTGCTACCTGCGCCGGTTACAGCCATTGATTTTCAGCAAGGATAATGGCTAGGAGGAATTTTGCAAAAAGCAAGGTGCGCTCGAGAGCTAGGCCACCTCCGCCAGGTAGCCCGGGATGCCAGGCCCCGGTATCTGGACCGGCACCGACAGCGACCAGCGGGCGCGCCGTTCAGCGGTGGCGACCATGCGCAGCACGCCGCCCATGGCGCGGATATGGTCGATCAGTTCGAGCGGCAAGGCAGCCATGTCGTCGACCGGCGCAGCGCAGCCGTCGATCTCAAGGCCCAGCGTGCTGGCGCCTTCGAGCAGACGCACATGCAGCTCGCGCTCCCGATCGTCACCGATATTGCGCGCGGCGCCGGCCAGTACGTCCTGCAGCACGCGGAACACGGCCAGGCGTGCCACGCGGTCCTGGCTGGCGCGCGACTGCGGGTCGACGCCCGCCTCGAAACGGTAGCGCAGGCCATGGCAGTGAGCGTGCTCGGCCACGCAGCGCTCCAGCGCCTGGCGCAGGCCGTCGCCCGGGTTGGCGCCGCGCAGGCCGCTGGCGACGGCGCGCACCGCATTGATCACGTCATCGAGATTGGCCAGCGCGCAATCGCAGCGGGCAGCGAGCGCGGGTGCTGCCTGCGCACTCTCCTGGAGGCTCGCGATCTCATTACGCAGGCTCAGCAGACGGCGGCCGAGCTCGGCTTGCAGCTCGCAGCCGATCCGGGCCCGCTCGCCCTCGCGCACGTTGTCGTGCTGGCGCACCAGGCGGCACAGCACGTCGTGGTTGTCGGCCAGTGCCTGGTCGGACTGGCTGCGCGCTTCACGCTCGGCCGCCAGCTGGTGCTGCAGCGCAAACGCCCGCTCGTCGGTGGTCACGCTGCGGCGCAGGCCAATACAGGCCAGCGCCAGGGCCGCAAGGGTGACCATCGCGCAAGCGATCAGCTCGGGTGCTGCGGCGCGCCAGGGCAGGGGCGCCATGCCATGGGCATCGCTCGCCGCTGCGTTCAGGGCAAGAAAGGACAGGGAAACTAGGAAGATCACAGCCTTTGTCATGAGTGGCCCTCTGACGGGATTCGGAACATTCCGTAGGACATTACCGCTGGCCGCTTGTAGGAATATTGTTTCTTCTCAAGCAGTCGCCCTGCGCCACAGTGTGTTGGGCCGCTGCAACCGCCAGCCGACGGCAGCGCCGCGCCGCACGGCGCGCTATAATGGAAGGTTGACGAGAGGCTTAACGTGACTTACAGCATCAAAGAGATCTTCTATACCTTGCAGGGCGAGGGCGCCCACGCCGGGCGGCCGGCCGTGTTTTGCCGGTTTTCGGGCTGCAACCTGTGGACCGGGCGCGAAGCCGATCGCTTGACCTCCGTGTGCCAGTTCTGCGACACCGATTTCGTCGGCACCGACGGCGAGCGTGGCGGCAAGTTCAAGGTGGCCGAGCTGCTCGCGGCCGAGATCGACAGCCTGTGGCCGACGAGTTACCCGGCCAGCAAATATGTCGTGTTCACCGGCGGCGAACCGCTGCTCCAGCTCGACCGTGCACTGATCGACGCCATGCACACGCGCGGCTTCACCATCGCCATCGAGACCAATGGCACGCTGCCGGTGCCCGAGGGCGTGGACTGGATCTGCGTGAGCCCCAAGATGGGTTCCACGCTGGTGGTGCACAAGGGGAGCGAGATCAAGGTCGTCATCCCGCAGACCGGACAAGACCTGGCCGCCTATGAGGGCCTCGACTTCGAGCACCACTTCGTGCAGGCGATGGACGGTCCGCTGGCCGCGCACAACCTGCGGCTGGCGATCGAAACCTGCCGCGCCAACCCCAAATGGAAGCTCAGCCTCCAGACCCATAAACTGTTACAGATTCCTTAAGAAGTTTTTTCACCATGTTGACCATTACCCGCAAGCTCGAATTCGATGCAGGCCACCGGATTCCCGACCATAAAAGCCAGTGCCGCAACCTGCACGGCCACCGCTATACCCTTGAGATTACCTTGACAGGCGAGGTGATCGATTCCGATGGCAATTCCGACAATGGAATGATCATGGATTTCTCCGACGTCAAGGCCCTGGCAAAACAGCATCTGGTCGATGTGTGGGATCATGCTTTCCTGGTGTACGAAAAAGATGACAAGGTATTGGCGTTCCTGACGTCGCTGCCCGACCACAAGACGGTCGTGATCGACCGCATCCCGACCGTGGAAAACCTGGCCAAGGTCGCCTTCGACATCCTGAAGGCCGTGTTCATCGACCGCTATGGCACCGGCCTGCGCCTGCACAAGCTGGTGCTGCACGAAACCCCGAACTGCTGGGCCGAGATCACGGAATGATGCTGGATCCGACGCCAGAGGCCGAGCCAGTAGCCGCTGCCGATCCACAGGCCGAGCACTATATGGCGCTGGCCCTGGCTCAGGCCCAACTGGCCTGGGACCGGGGCGAGGTGCCGGTCGGCGCGGTCGTGGTCAAGGACGGCGAGGTGATCGCCACCGGCTTCAACCAACCGATCAGCGGCCACGACCCCACCGCGCATGCCGAGATCGTGGCCTTGCGCGCCGCCGCCGAAAGACTCGGCAATTACCGCCTGCCGGGCTGCGAGCTGTACGTGACGCTGGAGCCCTGCATCATGTGTTCCGGCGCGATGATGCATGCCCGCCTGGCAAGAGTGGTGTATGCCGCCACCGACCCCAAGACCGGCGCTTGCGGTTCGGTGGTCAACCTGTTCGACGAGCAAAGGCTGAACCACCACACCCAGGTGGCAGGTGGCGTCCTGGCCGGGGAGGCGAGCGCCATGCTCAAGGCTTTCTTCGTCGAGCGCAGGAACGCGGCGCGCAAACCAGCCGCGAGCTAGCGCGCCGGCCGGCGGCGCAATCCATCTGGCGGGGCGCCGCGCGGCCCGTTATGGTGCTATGCTGGTTTTATCGGCGCCAGCCTGGCGCCGCACCCAAGCGCCCTGACTTGCCGTCATGCCCACCCTCAATGCCAACGGACTGCGCATCGCCTTCGACACCGCGGGCGACCCCAAGGCTGCGCCGCTCCTCCTGATCCACGGCCTCGGCATGCAGCTGAGCGACTGGCCCGGCGACTTCGTCGAAGGCCTGGTCGAGCTCGGCTTTTATGTGATCCGCTATGACCACCGCGACAGCGGCCTGTCGACCAAGTTCGAGCAGGCCGGCGTTCCCAACCTGGCCCTGGCGCGCATCAAGTCGGCGCTCGGCTGGCACTTGCGCCCGTCGTATGGCATCGATGATATGGTGGCCGACGCCCTCGGCGTGCTGTCGGCGCTGGGCGTGGCCCGGGCCCACCTGGTGGGCGTGTCGGCGCTGGGCGGCACCATCGCCCAGCAACTGGCCGCGCGCCATCCGCAGCGCGTGCTGAGCCTTACCGCCATCATGTCCACCAGCGGCCGCCGTGGCCTGCCAGGGCCGGCGCCGCGGGTGCGCAAGGCGCTGGCCAGGCGCCCCGCCGATCCCACCAATCTTGACAGCGTCATCGAGCATACCGTGGCGCTGTTGCGCGAACTCGGCAGTCCGTCCTATCCCACGCCAGAATCACAACTGCGCAAGCGGGTCACCCGCTCCATGCGCCGCTGCTATTGCCCCGGCGGCAGTGCGCGCCAGATGCTGGCGCTGCTCGCCTGTGGCGACCGCAGCGCGCTGCTGCCCGCGGTCACCGCGCCAACCCTGGTCATCCACGGAGCGGCCGATCCCTTGCTGGCGCCGGCATGCGGGCAAGACATCGTGGCCCATATCGGCGGCGCCCGGCTGGAGTGCATCGAGGGCATGGGCCACGACCTGCCGCCGCAACTGGTCGAGCGCATCCTTGCCTTGATCGACTCCCATGCACGGGGTAAGATGTTGCCAAATTCAACACCCCGGCTTTTCGTCAAACAGTGATCACATCCCGTCTCGGCATCGCCATCGTGGCGCCCGCCGGCTGCATTCCCGACCCATCGGCGCTCGAGCGCGCCATCGCGCGCTTCGAGGAGCAGGGCTTCCTGGTGCGTAATTACTACGACCACAGTTGCAGCCACCAGCGTTTCGGCGGCACCGACGCCGCCCGCCTGGCGCAATTGCACGCCGCCGTGGCCGACCCGGAGGTTCACCTCGTCATCGCCCTGCGCGGTGGCTATGGCCTCAGCCGCCTTCTGCCCGACATCGATTTCGAGGCGATCGCCGCCAGCGGCAAGATCGTGGTCGGCTTTTCGGACCTGACCGCCTTGCATATGGGCCTGATGGCGAAGGCGGGCGGGCTGAGCTATGCCGGGCCGATGGTCGCCGGCGACTTCGGCGCCATCGACCAGGTCGCGTTCACGATCGACGATTTCTGGGCCTGCCTGGCCGGCCCCACCCACACGATCACTGAACGCGCGCAGGGCAATCCGGCGCTCGATGTGCGCGGCACCGTCTGGGGCGGCAACCTGGCGATGATCGGCTCGCTGGTCGGCACGCCGTATTTTCCGCGCATCGACGATGGCATCCTGTGGCTGGAAGACATTGCCGAGCATCCCTACCGGGTCGAGCGCCTGCTGCTGCAACTGATGCAGGCCGGCGTGCTGGAACGCCAGCGCGCGGTGGTGCTGGGCGATTTCTCGGGTTATCGCCTGGGGCCGCTGGACAATGGCTACGACTTCGACGCCATGCTGGCCTACCTGCGCCAGACCTTGCCGCTGCCGGTCCTGACGGGACTCAGTTTTGGCCACATCGAGCGCCGCGTCACCATTCCGTTCGGGGCCCAGGGTCACCTGGTGTCCGATGCCGACGGTTTCATCTTGACCTTGTCAGACTATCCAACCTTGCGCCGTCCTTGAGTGGCGGCTGTCGGGAATCCGGTCCATTCGCCCCCTATGGCGCGCAATGGTAGAATAGCCGGTTAATCAAATACGCTTTTTGGGGTAATACAGTGCTATCCACAGCCAATATCACGATGCAATTCGGCGCCAAGCCGCTGTTCGAGAACATTTCCGTCAAATTTGGCGAAGGCAACCGCTATGGCCTGATCGGCGCCAACGGCTGCGGCAAGTCGACTTTCATGAAGATCCTGGGCGGCGACCTCGAGCCGAGCGCCGGCAACGTCAGCCTGGATCCGGGCGAGCGCCTCGGTAAACTTCGCCAGGACCAGTTCGCCTACGAAGACACCCGCGTGCTCGACGTGGTCATGATGGGCCACACCGAACTGTGGAACGCGATCGCCGAACGCGATGCGATCTACGCCAATCCGGAAGCGACCGACGACGACTACATGAAAGCCGCCGAGCTCGAAGGTAAAGTGGCCGAATACGACGGCTACTCGGCCGAGGCGCGCGCCGGCGAACTGCTGCTGGGCCTGGAAATCGGCACCGACCTGCACCAGGGCCCGATGAGCGCCGTGGCGCCGGGCTGGAAGCTGCGCGTGCTGCTGGCTCAGGCCCTGTTCTCGAACCCGGACATCCTGCTGCTCGACGAACCGACCAACAACCTGGACATCAACACGATCCGCTGGCTGGAAAACATGCTCAACGAGCGTAATTCCACCATGATCATCATTTCCCACGATCGTCACTTCTTGAACCAGGTCTGCACCCACGTGGCCGACATGGACTACGGCACCCTGAAGGTCTATCCGGGCAACTACGACGACTACATGCTGGCCTCGACCCAGGCGCGCAACCAGCAACTGGCGAACAATGCCAAGGCCAAGGAAAAGGTCGCCGAGCTGCAAGACTTCGTGCGCCGCTTCTCGGCCAATAAATCGAAGGCGCGCCAGGCGACTTCGCGCGCCAAGCAGATCGACAAGATCAAGATCGAGGAATTCAAGCCATCCTCGCGCGCTTACCCGTTCGTGCGCTTTGAAGGCGAGAAGAAGCTGCACCGCCTGGCGGTGGAAGCCGAAAACATCTCGAAAGCCTACGACCGTCAGTTATTCAAAAACTTCTCGATCATGGTCGAGGCGGGTGAGCGCGTTGCGATCATCGGCGCCAACGGCGCCGGCAAGACCACGCTGCTGCGCACCATCGGCGGCGAGCTGTGCAACCTGCAGCCGGACAGTGGGCGCGTGAAGTGGGCCGAGAACGCCAATCCTGGCTATATGCCGCAGGATCCAACCGAGGAATTCGCCAGCGGCGAAACCCTGACCGACTGGATGGGCCGCTGGACGCAGGAAGGCGACGACGACCAGGCCGTGCGTTCGATCCTGGGCCGCCTGCTGTTCGGTGGCGACGAGGTCAAGAAGTCGGTCAAGGTGCTGTCGGGTGGCGAGAAGGGCCGCATGATGTACGGCAAGCTGATGCTGGGCCGTCACAATGTGATGCTGCTCGACGAGCCGACCAACCACATGGACATGGAATCGATCGAGTCGCTCAATATCGCGCTCGACAAATATGCCGGCACCCTGATCTTCGTCTCGCACGACCGCGAATTCGTGTCCTCGCTGGCCACCCGCGTGATCGAGATCCGTGAGCACGACGTGGTCGACTTCCAGGGCAACTACGAGGAATACCTGCGCAGCCAGGGCATCGACTGATTGTTGTATGAAGGAGAAGGCGGGGCGTCGCCCCCGCCTGCGCGAGGAGACACGCGAACATGAACGCCGTAACAGTACCCATCAAGACCTTTGAATACGACCGGCCACAGGCCGGCCTGGCCTGTACCGCCGAAGCCTGGGCGAAAATCCCGAGCGCGCCCGAGATGGCCGAACGCGCCGAACTGAAGGACCGCATCCGCCGCCTCCTGAAAGAGAAGGGCGCGGTGCTGGTGGCCCACTACTATGTGGACGCCGACCTGCAAGACCTGGCCGAGGAAACCGGCGGCTGCGTCTCGGATTCGCTCGAGATGGCGCGCTTCGGGCGCGACCACGCTGCGCAAACCCTGGTGGTGGCCGGCGTGCGCTTCATGGGCGAGACTGCCAAGATCCTGAGCCCCGAAAAGACCATCCTGATGCCCGACCTGGATGCAACCTGTTCGCTCGACCTGGGTTGCCCGGCCGATGAATTCGCGGCATTTTGCGACCAGCATCCAGAACGCACCGTGGTCGTGTATGCCAACACCAGCGCTGCTGTCAAAGCGCGCGCCGACTGGATGGTGACTTCGTCGATCGGCCTGGATATCGTGGCCGAACTGCACGCCCAGGGCAAGAAGATCCTGTGGGCGCCCGATCGTCACCTGGGTTCGTATATCCAGGCCAAGACCGGCGCCGACATGCTGCTGTGGCAGGGCTCCTGCCTGGTGCACGACGAATTCAAGGGCGTCGAACTCGACCTGCTCAAGCTCGACTACCCGAACGCCAAAGTGCTGGTGCACCCGGAGTCTCCGGCCAATGTGGTAGCCCAGGCCGACGCCGTCGGCTCGACCACCCAGTTGATCAACGCGGCCCAGACCATGGACGCGACCCATTTCATCGTCGCCACCGACAACGGCATCCTGCACAAGATGCGGATGGCCGCTCCGGGTAAAACCTTCATCGAGGCGCCAACTGCCGGCAACAGCGCGACGTGCAAGAGCTGCGCGCATTGCCCGTGGATGGCGATGAATGGACTGCGCAACCTGGCCGAGGTGCTCGAATCAGGCGCCAACGAGGTGCATGTCGACCCGGCGCTCGGCCTGCAGGCCAAGCGCTCGATCGACCGCATGCTCGATTTCGCCGCCGCCAAGCGCGCCAAGGCGCTGCCGACCGGCAAACTGGAAAACAATGCCCCGATGTTCGCGGGGGTAGGACCGGCATGAGCACCTCATTGACTACGCTGAAGAATCCCCACGCCCAGTTTGACGACAAACTGCAGGCATCCTTTGAACAGAATATCCTTGCCGCACTGCTCGAGGACGTCGGCACCGGCGACCTGACCGGGATGCTGGTGCCGAATGACACCCAGGTCACGGCCCGCGTGACCGTGCGCGAGGCCGCCGTGCTGTGCGGCGCGCCGTGGTTCGAGGGCCTGATGCTGGCGGTCGACCAGGAGATCGAGATCGACTGGCACTACGCCGAAGGCGACCTGATGGCCATCGATACGGCGGTCTGCACCATCCGCGCCAATCCCCGTTCGCTGCTGACGGCCGAACGCGGCGCACTGAACTTCCTGCAACTACTGTCGGGCGTCGCCACGGCCACGCGCCGCTATGTCGACGTCATCGCGGGGACGGACGCCGCGATCCTCGACACCCGCAAGACCTTGCCGGGCCTGCGCCTGGCGCAAAAGTACGCGGTGCGCGTCGGTGGCGGCAAGAACCAGCGCATGGCGCTGTACGACGGCATCCTGATCAAGGAAAACCATATCGCGGCGGCCGGCGGCATCACCGCCGCCCTGCAGGCGGCGAACGGTCTCGGCGCCAAGGCGCCGGTGCAGGTCGAGGTGGAAAACATCGCGGAACTGCATGAGGCCCTGGATGCCGGCGCGACCTCGATCCTGCTCGATAACTTCGACCTGGCCCTGATGCGCGAGGCGGTCAAGGTGAATGCCGGCCGCGCGCTGCTGGAAGCGTCGGGCGGCATCAATATGGACACCGTGCGCGCGATCGCCGAGACCGGCGTCGACCGGATCTCGATCGGCAGCCTGACCAAGGACCTGCGCGCCACCGATTATTCGCTGCGCGTCCTCTAACTTATCACCTGGATTTTCATGATTACTACCAAGTTGAAACGCTCGCTCGGCTTTCGCCTGTTCTGGCTCGGCTTCGGCCTGTTGCTGGGCGTGCCCCAACTCCTCGATGGCATCATGTACGGCATGAAGGGCGAGCTGTTCTTCGGGATCGGCATGCTGCTGGTCGGTATCCGCGGCTTCCTGCGCCCGGTGGTGCTGGGCCGCGCCATGGCGCTCAAGCGCGACGACGCAGCGGCCGAATCGTCGATCGGTTCGACCGGCCTGCATGGCCTGCTGTCGGTCGGGATGGCGGCCAGCCTGATTGCCGGGCTGGCGATCAAGCTCGGCAACAGCTGACGTCTCGGTTCAACGCAGGGTTGGCGGCTACGCCGCCAACCCTACACGCCACTCTCTCCTGCAGCAGCTAATGCATTCTCGCGCGCCGAGGGCAAATGTCCTGGCTCGCCAGCCTTGGCTGCAACCGCATCAACCGCCCCCAGCACCTTGCCCGGTTCGGCGTAGTGCAGCATGTGCCCGACGCCGGGCGTCACCGACAGTTCGCTATGGCGCAGCGCCGCGTGCAATCGTTCGGCGTTGTGGGCGCAACTGCACACCCCGTCCTGGGTGCCGGCCAGGATCTGCACCGGTATCTTGAGACTTCCGTAACGCCGCGCCAGCGACACCGCACCCGGAATCATGAGGCTGCTGTCGGCGGCATTCGCGCGCAGCTGCGATGGCCGCAGCGACATCCACGGCGACACCGCACGGAAGTTTTCCGACACCGGCATCGGCGCGAAGGCGCGCCCGACCGCCGCCGGCCAGATCAGCCGACCGGCAAGCGGCGCCACCGTGTAGCGCAGCGCATCGCCCACCAGCGGCAGCGCCGGCGGCGCGCCGACCATCACGTCCAGCCGTACGCTTGGATAGTAGTAGCCCGACACCAGCACCAGCCCGCGCACGAAGTCTGGCACCTGCAGGCCCAGGCTCAACGCCACCAGCGTGCCCCAGGAGTGGCCGACCACGATCGCGCTATCGACCTTCAACGCCTGCAGCGCGTGGTGCAGCAGGCGCGCCTGGCGATCGGGCGTCCAGACCGTCGTGCGTGGCCGCTCGCTGTAACCGAAACCCGGCCGGTCGAAGGCGATCACCCGGTAATGCTCGGCGGCCGCATCGAGCAGGCCGCTGTGCTCCCAGTCGGTGGCGTCGACGCCGTTGCCATGCAATAGCACCAGCGCCGGGCCCTGGCCGCGCTCCAGGTAATGCAGCTTGACACCGTCGACGGTGATGAACCGGCCCGAAGGCGGATGATCGCGTTCGGCGCGGCGCGCCTTGGCGCGCACGTACAGCCAGGAAGCCAGCAGGCCCAGGCCGGCGATGGCGGCGCCGGCCGACACGCGCTGCGCGCTGCGTGCATTTCGGTAAGAACTGATCACATGGTCCCCCTATGGTCGATGACAGCGGATAATGGCGCGGGCGGGTGTGCTGCGAGTAGTTGCGCCACCAGCGGCAGCAGTTGCTCGGCCGAGGCTTCGATCTTGAGCGCCAGCATCTCGTCGGCGCGCGTGCGGCCCAGGTTGACGGCGGCGATCGGCTTGCCCGCGGCCTGGGCCAGGCGACAGAAACGAAAGCCCGAATACACCATCAGTGACGAGCCGACCACCAGCAGCGCATCGGCCGCCTCCATCTGGGCCAGCGCGCAGGCGGTACGGGCCGGCGGCACGTTATCGCCAAAGAACACGACGTCCGGCATCAACACGCCGCCACAGTGCACGCAGGCGGGAATCTCGACGCCGGTGACGGCGTCCGGGTCGAGCGCCGCATCGCCGTCCGGCAGCGGCGCGGCCATCGCCTGCAGCAGGGCCGGATTGGCGAATTCGAGCTGGGTCTGGACAAACGCGCGCGGGAAGCGGGCCCCGCAGCCCAGGCATGCCACATGGTGGATATTGCCGTGCAATTCGAGCAGGGCGTGGCTGCCGGCCTGCTGGTGCAGGCCGTCGACGTTCTGGGTCAGGATGAAGCCGAGCCGGTTGCCGGCTTCAAGCGCGGCCAGCGCCTGGTGTCCCGCATTCGGGGTGGCACGCGCCAGCAGCGGCCAGCCGACCATGCTGCGCGCCCAGTAGCGGCGCTGGATGGCGCGGTCGCGCCGGAACTCGGGCCCCTGGATCGGCAGCCGGCCGCGGCGTACGCCGTCACGGTCGCGGTAGTCGGGGATGCCGGACGCGGTCGACAACCCGGCCCCGGTCAGGACCAGGGTGCGCGGGTGACGCTCCAGGAACGCCGCCAGTGCTTCGGCGTCCGCCTGTGTGGTGAAACCTTCTGCCATGCCGTGAATTCCTCCCATACATGGAATCCTACCTCAGTGATCCGCGGCGGCACACACGATACCTCGATCAGCGGGCCGACACCGCGATCCCGCCCACGATCATGCCAAACGCCAGTACATGATACAGGTGCGGCGCCTCGCCCAGGAAGGCCGACGACAACAGCGCGGTGAACAGCGGCGTCAGGTTGATGAAGAAGGCGCCCAGGCTCGGGCCGGCGCGCTGGACCCCGGCGCCCCAGCAGCGCATGGCGATGATCGCCGGTCCGATCGCCACATACAGCAGGGCGGCGGCCAGCGGCCAGCTCCAGGCGATGTGCACGTCTTTCAACGCCCACTCGCCACCAGCCAGCGCGCCCGACCACAGCACGCCGTAGGCGACCTGGGCCAGCAGGAAAGCGGCCCAGTCGGCGCGCAGCCCCGGCACGTCCTTCTGCTGCATCAAGAGCCAACTGTAGAACGACCAGGCGATCGTGGCCAGGATCATGTACAGGTCGCCCGGCACCAGGCGCAGCGCCGCCAGCTGATCGAGGTCGCCGCGGCACATCACGACCAGCACGCCGGCGATCGACAGCACCGCCCCGGCGATCTGCTTGCGCTTGACCGGCACCTTGAAGAACAGCCGTCCGACCAGCAGCATCCAGACCGGCACGCCGGACGCGACCAGGGTCACATTGATCGGGGAAGAACTCTGCAGGGCCAGGTATTGCAGCGAGTTGTACAGGCCGATGCCCAGCAGGCCGAGCAGGCTGTAGCGCTTCCAGTTGACCAGCACCCCGCTGCCGGCGCGCAGGGCGGCGCGCCCGAGCGGGATCAGTACCGCCAGCGCGATCGACCAGCGGATCAGGTTGAGGGTCATCGGCGGCACCGCGTCGCGCACCAGGCGCCCGACGATCGCGTTGCCGGCCCACAGCACCGGCGGGATGCTCAACAGCAGGGCGGTCGATGCGGTAAGCTTGTGCCGGTTCATGGTCAGCGCCGGCGTGGTGTCAGTACGCTCGGCAGCGCTTTGGGCAGGGTGTCGGGGAAGTCGCGCGAGTAATGCAGGCCGCGGCTTTCGTGGCGCGACAGCGCGCTCTTGACGATCAGGTGCGCTACTTCGACCAGGTTGCGCAGTTCCAGCAGGTCGGGCGTGATGCGAAAGTTGCGGTAGTACTCGTCGATTTCTTCCTTGAGCAGCTTGATGCGGTGCTGGGCGCGCTCGAGGCGCTTGGTGGTGCGCACGATGCCGACATAATTCCACATGAAGCGGCGCAGCTCGTCCCAGTTGTGGGCGATGACCACTTCCTCATCGGCGTTCGTGACGCGGCTCTCGTCCCAGGCCGGCAGCGCCGGATTCCCGATCGGGCTGCTGCCGGCGATATGCTCGGCGCAGGCGCGGCCGACCACCACGCACTCGAGCAGCGAATTGCTGGCCAGGCGGTTGGCGCCATGCAGGCCGGTGCAGGCCGTTTCGCCGACCGCATACAGGCCGGGAATGTCGGTGCGGCCCGCCAGGTCGGTCACGATGCCGCCGCAAGTAAAGTGCACCGCCGGCACCACGGGGATCGGCTCGCGCGTGATGTCGATGCCCAGCTCCAGGCAGCGCGCGTAGATGGTCGGGAAGTGCTCCTTGAGGAATTCGGGATCCTGGTGGCTGATGTCCAGGTCGACGTGGTCGAGGCCGCGTTTCTTCATCTCGAAGTCGATGGCGCGCGCCACCACGTCGCGCGGGGCCAGTTCGCCGCGCTCGTCGTGGGCCGGCATGAAGCGGGTGCCGGCCAGCGCGCCGGCTTCCTGCGGCAGTTTCAACAAACCGCCTTCACCGCGGATCGCCTCGGTGATCAGGAACGATTTGGCGTACGGGTGGTACAGGCAGGTCGGGTGGAACTGGATGAACTCCATATTCGACACCCGGCAGCCGGCGCGCCAGGCCATCGCGATGCCGTCGCCGGTGGCGGTGTCGGGATTGGTGGTGTACAGGTAGACCTTGCCGGCGCCGCCGGTGGCCAGCACGGTGTGCTCGGCCTCGAAGGTCAGCACCTGGCCGCTCTCGACGTCCTGCACGTACAGGCCGTAGCAGCGCGGCTGGCCCACCGGCGCGGGCGCACCTGCATGCACGCCGCCGGGGCCGAGCTTGTCGGAGGTGACGATATCGATCGCCACATGGTGTTCGAACAGCGCGATGTTCGGATGCGCGCGCACTTTCTGCTCCAGCGTCACCTGCACCGCGTGGCCGGTGGCGTCGGCGGCGTGGATGATGCGGCGCTGGCTATGTCCGCCTTCGCGTGTCAGGTGAAAACCCAGTTCGGCCGTGGCGTCGCGGGTAAATGGCACGCCCTGGTCGATCAGCCACTCGATCGCGGCGCGGCCATGTTCGACGATATAGCGGGTCGCGCCTTCGTCGCACAGGCCGCCGCCGGCGACCAGGGTGTCGTCGATGTGCTGGTCATGGCTGTCGCCCGAATCGAGCACTGCCGCGATGCCGCCCTGGGCCCAGCTGCTGGCGCCATCGAGCAGGGCGCGCTTCGAGATGATGGCGACCTTGCGGGTCTGGGCCAGGTGCAGGGCAACGGACAGGCCGGCCAGGCCGCTGCCGACGATCGCGACGTCAAATTTCATGGCAATGTCATATTTGTAAAGAGGCATCACTATAAGCGATTTACCGTCTTGACGTCAGTGGCGGTGGGATGCCGCCAGCGTACGGCTGCGCACCGATAGGCGATCTCGGGATGGTTACGATGAGGCTTTACTCATCCACCAAGGACACACCATGACCGCAGACCGCAACCACGCAGCCGTGCTCGCCGACCGTATCGGCTCCATGCGCTTCGCCATGTTCACCTTCCGCGACGGGTACGACCACCTGGTCAGCCAGCCGATGACCAAGCAGGACGTCGATGGCGAGGGCGGCCTGTGGTTCTTCGTCAATTCGACCAGCGAACTGTGGGACAGCATCGCGCACCAGCCCGAAGTGAACGTCAGTTTCGCCGATAACGACAACAGCACCTATGTCTCGGTCAGCGGCCGCGCCGAGCGCGTGGTCGACCGTGCGGTCGTGGAGAAGTTCTGGAACCCGATGGTGCAGGCCTGGTTCCCGGCCGGCCCTGGGGACCAGCACGCGGTGCTGGTGCGGGTCGATCCGCATGCCGCCGAGTACTGGGATTCGAACGACAGCAAGATGGTGCGCCTGTTCGCCATGGCCAAGGCGGCCGTGACCGGCACCCAGCCCGACGTCGACGCCGAGCACGGCACCATCAAGCTGTAAGCCCCATACAAAATCTAGCGGCGGGGCATGGGTCTCGCTTACAGTAGCGCTCATTCACTCCGGAGCGCATACCATGCCCAGCCTGCTCGAACTGGCGGCCAACGCCTTCACGGCGGCCGCCATCCTGCTGGCCGGCCGCAATAACGTTCATACCTGGTGGACCGGCATTGTCGGTTGCAGCCTGTTCGGCCTGCTGTTCGCCCAGAATCGCCTGTATGCCGACGTCGTGCTGCAGGTGTTTTTCGTGGCCACCGGTGTGCTCGGATGGTGGCGCTGGCTGCGCGGCAATCATGGCGCGCCGCTGCCGATCACCCACGCCGGCTGGCGCACGCTGGCCTGGATGATCCCGACCGGGATCGTCGCCACCGCCGCCTATGGCGCACTCCTGCATTTTTATACGAATGCCTATGCGCCGTTCATCGATTCGGCGGTGCTGGTGTTCAGCGTGATTGCCCAATTGCTGATGATGCAGCGGCGCATCGAGAACTGGCCGGTGTGGCTGCTGGTCAATACCATCGCCGTGCCGCTGTACTTCAGCCGCGGGCTGCACCTGACCGCCTTCCTCTACCTGTGTTTCTGGGTGAATGCGATCGTGTCCTGGATCTGGTGGACCAAGCTGGCGCGGCGCCAGCTTGCTGCCCCCTGAATCAACGCCCGGCTGGCGGCAGGTCGCCCTCGTCCTGGTTGCCGCCTGTTTCCGGGGTGCCGAGGCCGGTCTCATGGACACCCGCCTGGCTGGCGCGGGTGTCCTGGGCGCCCGGGTTGGCATAGGTCATGGCGGCGTCGACCGATTCGGTGCGCGCTTCAGCCTGGCCGGCGTCGGTATTCGCGTCGATGGCGCCGGGCGCCAGTTCCTCACTGCCGTCCGGGGCGTTGACGTAGGGGCCGGACTGGTTGCGGGTCAGGCCGGGGCCGCCGTTGCCACCGGTCTCTTCCTGGGTCTCGTGGGAGGGCGTCGCCCCTTGCTGGCCGCTGGTCTGGCCGCCGACGCCGACCGTGACAGTGCCGTCGTCGTGGCCGGATGGGGTGTTTGCTGGCTGATTCATGATGGCGCTCCTGAGTAGGTGATACCGCATGATCACCAATCGTGTGGCGGTCGGGTATCGGCCTGCGGGGCTTCGCTGCGTAGGACAACTTCCATGCCGGCCTCGCTTGCGCCAAATCGACGGCCGACCCTTCCAGTATTCCGGAACGTGGTCTATACTGTATATCCATACAGCCCTCGTATTTCGCACGCATTCCCATGCCCGCATTCCTGCCGATCGACCTCGACCCGTACCCCGACGCTGCACCAGACCAGGCAGCCGCGAGCCGGCCGGGCATCTACCGCAATGCGGATGACGAGCCGGTCACGTCGGCGCGCAACGACGCCGAGCTGGCGCGCGAATACATCTCGCACGGCGAACTGAGCCCCAAGTCGATCGCCAACCTGCAGAAAGAACTGTACCGTTTCCTGACCTGGTGCCGTGAAGAAGCGAAAAAAACCTTCCAGCAGCTGAACGTGGCTGACCTCAACACCTACAAGGAATTCATTCGTAACCCGCCGCCCGACTGGGTGTGCACCACCAAGTGGCCGCGCAACGATGCGCGCTACCGGCCGTTCTCGGGGCCGCTGTCCGACACCAGCCGGCGCCAGTCGATGATCGCCATCAAGGGCTTATTGGCGTTCGCCGAACACACCGGCTATCTGCGCCGCAATCCGGCGCGCCTGGTGCGCAATGTCCGCGCGGCGCATACCGGCCGCATCACGCGCTACCTGACGCCGGCCGCGATCGCCTACGCACTGGCGGCGGCCGAGGCGCGCCAGACCGACTCTGAAGCCGCTGCCCGCCAACGCGCCCGCGACCGCTTCCTCCTGATTGCTTTTGCCCAGACCGGCGCGCGCCTGAACGAGATCGTCAGCGCCAGGATGGGTTCAATTTACAGCGAGGGCGACGGCCGCTGGTGGCTCGACGTGCTCGGCAAGGGCAACAAGCCGCGCCGCCTGCCGGTGCCGCCCGCCACCCTGGCGGCCTACCGCGATTACCGGCGCGCTTTCGGCCTGCTGGAACAGACCAGCCGTGGCGACCATATGCCGCTAGTGCTGTCGAGCCGTACGCGCGACCACGTGTGCGTGACCGACGAAGCGGCCTCCGAGGCACTGAAGGCGATCTTCCAGCTGGCCGCCACCGAGGCCGCGGCGCAGGGCGACGGCGACAGCGCCGCCATGCTGCGCCAGGCCTCGCCGCACTGGCTGCGTCACAGCATGCTCACCAACCACGCCAACAGCGGGGTGCAGCTCAAGACCCTGCAAGACACGGCCGGCCACGCCAATATCGCCACCACCGCCGGCTACCTGCACAAGACCGACAAGGAACGCCATGACGAAATCCTTGGTTCCGGCGGCAGGGGCATTCTGTAGGCTTACACCGGGATCGACGACGAACCGCCATCCGAGCTGCCGTAATTCTGCAACTCGTCGAGTGACAGACGACGGTCGTTGAGTGCGGTGAGGATCGCACCGAGCTGTTCGTCGTCCGGCTGGATATAGACGATGCGCTGCTCCAGCAGATTGTCCCAGTAGGGCGTGTAGGGCACGGCAGTCTCGGTCATGACCTTCGCCTTGAAACTGCCGTCCTGCAGTTCGCCGACCAGGGTGATGCGCGCGGTATCGGGAATCGTATTCTGGACCGTGATGTTCATGCTTATCCTTTGAATGATCAGTTCGTGTGATTCCATTGTTACGCAGCCAGGAATCGCATGCAAACGGCCGACGGTCAGCTGTGCGCGCCTCTGGAACTGCGCGATCGGGACGGTCGATGGAATCGAACGCCATGATCAAAATTATCCGCTTTTCAACATTACCCTCTGCAACCGATACTGGACGCTGTCCAATCAACAGGGAGTCACTCAATGAACAAGCTTACCCTCGCGCTGCTTGCCGCCGGCATGCTGGCGGCCTCGACCGTCCAGGCCCAGGCCGACCTGATCATCACCAACGGCAAGATCGCCACCATGGCCAGCGAGGGCGAGTTCGTCCAGGCGCTCGCCGTCAAGGACGGCAAGATCGCCGCCATCGGCAGTAACGAGAGCGTGCTGCGCCTGAAGCAAAAAGACACACGGGTCGTGGACGTGGGCGGGCGCACCGTGATCCCGGGCCTGAACGACTCGCACACCCACGTGATCCGCGCCGGCCTGAATGCCAATATGGAAGTGCGCTGGGATGGCGTGCGCAGCCTGAAACGGGCGATGGATATGCTCAGGGAACAAGCCGCGCGCACGCCCGACGGGCAATGGGTCAAGGTGGTGGGCGGCTGGAGCGAACACCAGTTCGAGGAGAAGCGTCTGCCGACCCTGGCCGAGATCAATGCCGCGGTGCCCGATAAGCCGGTGTTCATCCTCTACCTGTATGGCAAGGCCTTCCTTAACCAGAAGGGTGTCGAAACGCTGGGCTACAACAAGGACACCAAGTACCTCGATGGCGAACTGGAGCTCGACGCCGCCGGCAAGCCGACCGGCTTGCTGCTGGCCAAGCCCAATGCGATGATCCTGTATTCGACCCTGGCCAAGACCAACAAACTCGATCGTGCCGACCAGCTCAATTCGACCCTGCATTTCTATCGAGACCTGAACCGTCTGGGCATGACCAGCGCAGTCGACGCCGGCGGCGGCGGCCAGGCTTACCCCGACGATTATGGCGTGACAATCGAGTTGGCCAAGCAGGGCAAGCTGACAGTACGCACCGCCTATTATCTGTTTGCGCAAAAGACCGGCAAGGAACTCGAGGACTACCAGCGCTGGATCAAGATGACCAAGCCCGGCCGCAACGAGCACATGTTCTATGCCAATGGCTTCACCACCGAAGGCGCGGGCGAGAACCTGGTCTCGAGCGCGGCCGACTTCGAGAACTTTTTGGAACCGCGGCCCGAGCTGCCGCACCACATGGAAGACGAACTGGAGCGCGTGGTGACCCTGCTGGTGAAAAACCGCTGGCCATTCCGCATCCATGCCACCTACGGCGAGAGCATCGAGCGCGACCTGGCCGTGATCGAGAAGGTCAACCGCACGACGCCGCTGGCCGGCTTGCGCTGGATCGTCGACCATGCCGAGACCGTTACCGACGATCAACTGAAGCGTATCAAGGCCCTGGGCGGTGGCGTGGCGGTACAGAATCGCCTGTACTTCCAGGGCGAGGCCTACTGGAAGCGCTATGGCGCCCAGACCCGCCAGCTGCCGCCGATCCGCAAGATGCTCGACCTGGGCTTGCCGGTGGGCCTGGGCACGGATGGTACGCGGGTGAGCAGCTATGGTCCGTGGCCGTCGATCTACTGGGCGGTGACGGGCAAGACCGCAGGTGGCCTGTCGACCTGGCAGGCGCAAGACGTGCTGTCGCGCCACGAGGCGCTGCAGCTCATGACCCGGGGGAGCGCCTGGATGAGCGGGGAAGAAGACGTCAAGGGGAGGCTGACCGCGGGCCAATACGCCGATTTCGCGGTGCTGCCGCAGGATTACTTCACGATGGAGGTCGCGAAGATCAAGGATCTGGAAAGCGTGCTTACGGTCGTGAATGGCCAGGTCGTGTATGGCGCCGGGCAGTTCGAGAAACTGTCGCCGGCGTTGCCGGCGGTTTCGCCAGCGTGGAGTCCGGTGCGGTATTTTGGTGGGTACCAGAACCGCTGACGGTCGCGCGTTGTCGGGCCGCCATGTCTGACCGTACGCGACAAAGGCATCGGCTCGCCCCCAGACGCGGACCGAGTTTCGCCGCAAACTCTCGGTCCTACACTGATTGGTGCCTTGAGCAATCAAGTGCATACAAAGCTCGTGCTCGAGGACCGCGACGGCGCCCAGATCCCGGTCGACTTCTCGGCCGGCCCCATCTGCGACGAGCGCGAACGGGTGGCGGCCGAGCAGCGCCTCGTGCGCAGCGAACAGCGCTTTCGCAGCGTCTTCGACAATGCCCCGCTCGGGCTGGCGCTGATCGACTGCGGCAACCGCTACGTGCTGGTCAACCGCGTCATGTGCGCCCGCTCGGGGCGCCTTCCGAGTAGCTGGTAGCCACCCAGCAAGATGCCTTCGGCGACAGCGGCGATAATGCGATCGAACGCGAATAGCAGCAAGACCTGCTGACCGGGCGCAGCGATGTGGTGCAGTGCGGACGGCGCTACCGTCCCCGCGGGACGGGCGCACGGTGTGGGCACTGCTGTCTGCCATGCTGTTGCCGGCCAATCACGAGCCACAGCACTTCCTGATCCAGGCGAACGACCTCACCGAGCGCAAGCGGGCTGAAGACGAACGGGCCCTTATGGCACATCATGACGCCCTGACTGGGGTCGCCAACCGCCCCATGCTGAGCGATGAGGGGAGGGCGATTCCCACAAATACGCTACCTGCAATATGCGGCGCCTGGCCGAGGGTCCTGTGCTGTTTGGAGTGCACGGCTGAGCTTGGCCGACGCGCTCGGTCACGGCGTCGCGCTATCAGCGCAATTCTTCGCGCCTGCAGGCGCTCCTTTGCGCGGGCTTTACATTCGTGACTCACACTGCTGCCCGATATATTGACGAACTCGGGATCCACCGGACATGGCTCGTGGCGGCGTGCGCGGACTTGCTCCTGGCCGAGTTCGGTCATGCAGATCCGGCGGGATCCGTGGCGAATCCCGAAGTTTCTCTGCCCGCAACTCCGGAAAGGCATAGCAGCGCATATTTACAACATCACCATTTGGTCAATTGAGGCACATCAATTTTTATGTCATTAATATAAAAAGGATAATCGCTTCAGCCTCAGGGCTGGCCGGCAATTCAATGCAAAGGAAAAAGATGCGCCAATCAAGCCGTCTCGCTCTATGTATCGCCATGGTGGTTTCGTGCAGTGCATGTGGCAATCTTTATATGCATTCTGATCAGCGTGAGGAACAGGCCAAACAATTAGAGGAATCTTGGGACGGCGTTCAGCTCGATGACTATTTTTCTTCTTGGAAGACGCGTCGCGCTGACTATACGGCTGCCATGCTGCATGCAGTCGAGGAGCGGCAGCGCGCTGCAGAAGTTGCCATGCGCGCGGCGCTCGTCGGCACCTGTGTTGCAGCCGGCGACAATAGCCTGGCGCGGCTGATCGATGAACGCCAACGTAGCTACATCAAGCAATCCTGTAAGACCAGCGCCTGCTCCGACGAAATGCTCCACAACGTGCGCACTCTGGCGGATGCTGAATCGAAGATTGCGACAGATCGCTCCGATCAAGAGGTACTGCGACTACACCTGCGTGCGCTAGGGGTGCGAGCGCCCACCTGCGCCGGGCTCAATGCGGCGCTCGGCGAAGCGAAGGATCAGGATGTCGTCGATGCCTTGAATGCGCTCAATGGGCAATGCCTACAGGCGGCAAGTGCGGAGCGAGACGCCGAAGCGGTGCGTACATGGCTTAAGACCACGGCTGCCTCAGAATGGACTACATGGAGCAAGATAAGCGAAGAGCGTAAGAGGCAGAAAGAAGCCGAGCGCACAGCAGCCGAATCGCTGGCGGCATACAAGAGCGCGCTGGCAGCCTACCAGCAAGCGGTTGACCATGCTGCGGCAACCCGCGAAACAGGTGTGCATCTCACTGAAGCAACCGACAAGCTACGTGAGGCGCTGACGGCTATTGCTGGCAACGAGCAGGCTATCGCAGATGCCGCACAGCTGCGAATTGCGCGCATCGATGCGGTCTTGGCAGGCCTCGGAGGCAATCGAGGCGAGGGAGAGCCCACTTCGGGTAAAGCGGCTGCACTGCTATTTAATCGTGTCGTTGTGGCTGCCTCTGACCAAGCGGCAGCTTCGTTGTCTGCGCCTAGCCTGACACTAAAGCGTGATCTGGACCAGCAACAATTCGCCCAAGCCGAACGCCTGCTCACGTTTCGCCGTGCCAAGATCGCGTTACTGGATCAGCAGTTACGCTACGAACTCAACGAACTGACAGGGCTGCTCAACGGCAGCAGCCACCTCGCCACGGTCGATCCGGCATTTTCACAAGTACGCTTGGACGACGTAATGGCCGGCACCCTACCGCGCGAGCCACGCGACTCAGTCAGCACTTGTCGGGAGACCGTTCCTTTCCACGTGCCTACCGATGTGCGCAGTGCCGTCTTCGCCGCCACCAACAATCTGTTGCGTTCAGTCGGCCGTGACCACAGCGAGGTGGCGCGAGTCGAAGTCCTTCTGACCAGCTTGGACAACGAACGCTGGTCAGCCGAGCAAGAAGCTTACCTGGAGAGGCATATTACCGTCATCGACGCTTTGGTTGGACAAACGGCTATGTTCGGCAGAGGCGGACAACGTTATACGGATTATGCAAATCCGGTCCAGGCGTTGTTACTGCTGTTTATTGGCAAAGGGGTCAACTGATGCGCAACATACTAGTTGTGACGCTTCTGGCAATGGTGATGAGCGCTTGCCAAACGCCACCTGAAGCGATGCGTGCTGGCGAAGCTGGGGTCGTGATGACAAGTGCCTTACACGAATCGGTCGTACGCTACGACTCACAGCTTCAGGCGACCTTGACCAAGCAGTTGATGCAACTGGAGGACGCAGGCGAGTCAGCGGGCTTTGATAATGCAGCTGGCGAGCAAGCGTCTCGGGCAGCGGGCCAACATCGTTCACTGGCACTAATCGCGCAACTGCGCGAGAGCTCGGATCTCAGCCGGCGCGACGTTGAACTTGGGCGCGCCCGTAGTTTGGCAGCGCAGCAGTTGCGTGAACGGCTCACGGCGCCGCTGGCGAAACCAAACGACAAGCTCAATGCGTCCACGAACGCATTCGCGCAGTTCACTAGCGAACTGTCGGATCAAGAGCGTGCCCGGATTGCATTCGAATTCGCGCGTGGATTGTATCGTGAGGTGAAAGCCGACCAACCTGCTACCACTTCGCCGCTGACGGCCGTCAATGGCAATGCGGCTGCGAAACCATGACAAGTGCCCCGCTGGGGGAACCGACAAGGAGCACGAAATGAAAACCCGCCTCGAGTGGCTTTCCGAAATCGAAGACCCGCTGGAAAATCGGTTCCTCGCAGCTCGCAACTTATACCGCGAGGCTTGTTTGCACAACCCGGGAACTGCCCCCATTCGTTTGGGAATTATGTTGAAGGTCGATGAAAAGCTTCAAACCGTGCGCAGACTGATAAGCGAAGTGGCCCAAGACCGAATCAAGATTGCGCCTCTATCGCCAGAACATGAAACGCGGGCTGCACATCTTCTCGACGACCTGGACAGCGTGATGCAAGACAACGCCAAGGCAGACAAGGCTAAGAGCATATTATCTGACTTTGGTAAACTGGTTACTGAAGGATTGTAGATGCCAATACGCGGTATTGCCCAAGTTTATGTAGTATAGAAACGATATTCCGAGGTGGTGCTACCTATTTGCAAAAGCAATTGCACTACATACATGTCTCGCTAACAAGTCCATCTACGGAGGCTGGAGTGGATATCAAGAAATCTTGGAATAAGTGGCGCATTGCGATTTATTGGGCAATTGCCATCATTTTTTCTATTTCAATCATGTCCTGGCGAGCTCCAGCAGTTTTTCTTGCGCTAAGCGACAAAAATAGTCAGAATAATTTCGCACTAACGGTAGCGATGATTTTTATGGCAGCGGCCCTTCTCCTAATTCTAACGTTCTTTCTAGTATTCAAAGGCGTTAAGGCCGACGAAGAAAAGCTGAATAACATAATCGTTTATTGTTACGCTTTTCTTGGATTCGCTCTCGCGGTGTCGATAGTGCCATTCGTCATATTCAATTATATTCCCGGAATTAATGAAATTATGGACAAGAGCCCAATTGGGATCGTACGCGGGTGCAGCGTGTCGCCAGTTGAGGCGAAAGGAGATTTTGTTCCGCGTGAACTGCAATGTGAGAAAAACACCAACCAATGGGTTGTTAATCTGGGTGGACTTCCGATGCCTCCGCCAATACCAGACACCACATTGCCTCCGCTGCATCACATCCAAGGGGGACTAGTAATCCCGTTATATGTCGTGGTGCTGTCCTTGATGGGTGCTGCAGTGAGCATGACGCGGAGAGTTCCGGAATATCAGCGCCGTCTTTCTCCAGGAGATCCATCGTATATGACGTACGATCAAGCTCGCGAGGCAATGGTTTTTCAGATTATGCAAGTTGGTTCAGCACCGTTGATCGCAATCACAATGTATTACATTGTCAATCCAGACGTTCGCGCGACAACAATTGTTCTGGCATTTGCTTCCGGGTTCAGCTCTGAAACGATTCTTCTAGCTATACGAGCATTGCTCGAAAAATTAAAGCCCGAGCCGCAATCAGTGAACGTCAAGCCAACAATGGCCAATGTCCAGATCTCGCCTGCGCGTTTGGACTTCGGGGATGCTCAAATCAACAGCAAAGTTATGAAGGGAATCGTCATCGAAAATCCGACCGCACTGGACCTTGATGTCACTGGGGCTGCCTGTACTGGTGAATTTAGAGTTATCACGGAATTTCCGCAGAAAGCGAAGCCCGGAGCAAGCATCAACGTACAGATATTGTTCGAGCCAAAAACAGCGGGTTCGAAAACAGGGGAGTTATCAGTGACGGATAATGCTCCCGGCAGCCCACGTTCAGTCGACTTGACAGGAACCGGGATCTGAACGCTGTGGGCCAGCGAAAAAGTAGGATCTGGTTTTAGCGCCAGAACAGGAAGCGACAGGTGGCGGAAAGACGCCTTGGATGGTCGGCGACGCGAGTAGATTGCGAGGCGACAGCAGCAGGGGAGGCGCCCTGCCAGATGGACATGTGCCTCAGGAGGGGAGACGTCCCCCCCAACGAACAGAACCTACCGAGACGCGGGGATTGAAAGCGTGTCCTGCGCACGTTTCGATGTAATGATATCGAACTGCTTCACAATTTCTATCAGGTGGCCGAATGAATGCACTTCTTGTGTCTGACACGTTTCTACGCTTCACGTCATTTAAACCGTGATCTCCAGCGATCAGCGAAGCGGGTAACAACCAACGCCACTGAACTTCCTCAGGTCCGAGATCAGGAATCATCAGTAAGTTGCCAGCTGCTAATCGCCAGCGTAAGCCAAGCGCATTCTGCAGGAAACCGGCGACGATAACTTCAGATACTTAACTCGACATTAGCATATATATTGTCGAGTTAAGTGCTGGATCGCCTTGTAGCGCTTGTCTTCCACTGATGGCGCGGGTAGAGTCCCCGGACACATCATAAACCCGCCACATCCGATGAAGCCAGCACACATTTCAGCGGGCGCCGTTGCGCACCGTAATGACGATCACGTCGCCATCTTTACCCACAAAGGCGCGACTGACATCCTCGTAATCGATGGCGGGACCTCGGTGGCAGAACGTGACTACCTCAATGCCGTCGGGGGTGATGTTGCCTGGTTCGTGCATGCGTTCACGGCAGCGCTGGAACAGGAATTGCGGCTGGAGCGCAGCCAGCAAGATTGCGTACATGCGGCGGTTGCGGTCGTGGGCGCGGGCTTCGAGCGCCTGACTGCGCCAGCCGCGATGCCTTTGCATGCCTGGCCGATCGCGGCCTTGACCTGGCTGCGCATCAAGGCGCGGGACGGAATCCACCGTGCGTCGATGTACGCCTTGGGCGACTGCAAGAGCCTGCTGCGCACGTCGGATGGCGCCTGCATCGATCTCGATCCGTTCGTGAATCCTCAGGATGCCGTGCTGCAGGCCGAGATCGCCAAGCTTCGCACGGAAGGCCTTGCCGATCCCGTCGAGCGGCGTGAACGCATGCTGCCAATGCTGCGTGCGCGACGCGAGTTCCAGAATACACAGCCAGCGCCGGCTGTCCTGTGCGTGCGGCCGAATGGCGCTTTCCAGGCGCGCACCCGCAGCATCGACCTCGAACCTGGGGCGAGCCTGCTGATCATGACGGACGGCTTTTACCGGCTGGTCGATCCTTACGGCCGCTACACGGACGCGGGATTGATGGAAGCTTGCCACGTGCGGGGTCTTCCTGCGATGCTCGATGAGTTGCGCACATACGAGGCGGTCACCGGTAGCACCGGAGCGCGCGCCGTGAAGGCGGCGGACGATGCGTCGGCGGTTCTGTGGGTTGCATCGTAACTGCGATCCGGGGGCGGTGAACTGGCGTTTGTATGAACGATAGGGTTGTGTACCCTGGCTTATTCACGGCCTGAACCCATGGCTGCCAAATAGCGTATTTAACATAATATAGATTATGCGAAGTTCGGCGCCGCCGTGGTCGTCGCCTCTCGGACCTAAGAAAACGCGCAGTAAGCGCATGGATGGAAAGCGCTCGAACCTAAATCCAGGTCCATTCGCGACCTAACGCTCGGTGTGAGATGAATTTCGGGCGTTCTGATGTCTCCGCTACACATTAGGTTCCAAAAAACTGGGTGGGCGTTTCCGCCCTATCTTTAGGTTCTTAGTGCTTTTCGAGCCGCCCCGAAACTATGGCAATAGATTCCGGCCTACGTCGTCTACGTAGAGGTTTTTTTCGCTTGAGCGCGCTGCACTTTGCTGGAACGTATGTGCATTTGCCAGGCAGTGCGCGATTCGCAATGGATTAAGCGCTCCGACTCCACCCGTTAAACACTTCAGGTGCCAGCTGTGCGTGTGCTCCAGCCTATCCCTAGATTCTTATGCTTCCCGCCCCGAAAACTATGGCAATCGACACGGAAGTTTGAAGATCGCGGGCGGCTTGACGGTGCTCTCAGTGTCAGGGTGCATTGAGTGCCTCACCAAGACGTAACAACGCGCACTATCTGGCTCGAGATCATGCTGGGCCCAAGGGCGAAGCTTGGTCCTTTTTACACTCATGCCGGGCCTCGTCCGATGCCGATGAGGCAGACGTCTTCCGGCTATCCTCGCAACTCATAACGACCCGATTTGCGAACGCCACAAATGTCGTAGAGTCCGCGGCAGAAAGCTTCAATCCCGTGAACCGAAACTTGCTGAGGCCGCTATCGGAAATCGCCACGTCTGGATTAGTCTGTGACGTGCCGCAGCTTCGACAAATTTCCGCTGCAGCACGGGAGTCTGACCCAGATTGGTCGACTTCTCCTGGTCCGAGATAACGAACGCTGGTCCCTGCATCCGTCCAAAGTGATTGAGACTAATGATCTCTTATTTGTCGCCCGCGCTGCCTGCTTTGCTGCGCCGTTTGCTCTTCGTACCAGGACCAGCGGTTCGGTTTTGTAAGCTCCGCGCTTCGAGTCGACATCGCTCCAGCTCGTCGTGCAAGTGGCCTGCCCGGGCGCTGTCTGCGGCCGATTGTCGTACCGCTGACTCTAGCTGCGCGCGCAATGACTGTAGTTCTAGCCTGCCACGGTCACGTTCGTCCTCCAAAACTTCAACGGCATTCTGCAACGCCCCGATCTGCTCCCTAGCTTCCGCAATTTTCGCATGCACAGCATCATGGTCTACGCGTGCTCGCGCGATCGCAGCGATGTACTCGACCCGCTCCGCTTCAATTACTTTCCGAAGTTTTGCTGTCGCCGTGCGTTCCCTGTCGACGTCTTGCAGCGCGCGTTTTTCCATGTCGGCGAATCGATCCTCGGCCAGACGGGTGCGATCCGCCAGCCTCTCCCGCTCAGCGGCATGTTCGGCGCCCGATTGGTCCATGCGCGCCTGCATGTCGTTAAGGTCGCGTCGAGCGTCTTCCAGTCTTTCCTCTAACCCTTTCCTGGTTTCGGCGGCGGCCGCAAGCTCCTGTCGAAGCTGCGCCGCGCCGTCCTCGCTCGTTCGGAGTTGGGAACGGACGTGCTCGAGGGCTCGTAAAGCGTCAGCGCGGTCTGCCTGCGCACTCGCTTGATCGGCCTTTGCGCTGTCGACAGCGGCAGCGGCTCCAGCCTCGAGTGTGGCCAGGGACTTAAGGGATTTCGACTGAGCTGATTTCCATAGGGTAGCCACCAGGTCGCCGGCGGCCGTCCGCAGCTCCTCAGGAAGATCCGTATGTTCGATCGTGACGCGGGAGCGTTCGCGCAGCGTTTTCCAGAAATGGTTCAGCGCTTCGGTCGGCGCTGACATACTGCCCTTGCGTACCAGCTGATAAAGCTTGTTCACCGTCGGCGTGATGCCGTGTCGGAAGAATAATAGTACGCAGACCTCACGGTAAAGGTCCCGCGTGCGCGGGAACCGCTCGCGCAGTTCTGCGACGCTGGCTGCGAGGGCGGTTTCGTTTGAAGGTTCTTCGCTCTTCATCAGAATGGGCTCCAGAATATTCGTATCACATATTATTACGTAATACGTTAAGAAGCCAACTATGAGCCCAACGAATATGACATTACTTCTATAATGTCGACTCTTCGGTTCTATGGGTGCTCTCGATTCTTGGCCCGCACGCCTGAACCGCCCCGGCTTTCGTGGAGGCCGGTTAATGTGAGTCAGGCCAGGACGGCTTGACTGCTCAGTTGCTTGTAATAGTTTGCGTCAGCCTCGGTTAGCGGTATATAGCCGAGCACTTCGAGCAGCCGGTGGTGGTTAAACCAGGACACCCATTCCCGCGTGGCCAGTTCGACGGCCTCACGCGTATTCCAGGGAGCGCGGCGGTGGATCAGTTCAGCCTTGTAGAGTCAATTGATCGTGACGGCCGGGGCATTATCGTAACTGTCGCCCTTGCTACCCACAGACGGTTCGATGCCGGCTTCTGCCAAGCGTTCGCTGTACTTAATTGACACTTATTGCGGACCCTTTCGCTATGGTGGACCAGCTCGTTCCGTTCCGGCTGACGCGCGTACAGCGCTTGTTCCAGTGCATCGAGCACGAAGTCAGTTCGCATCGAGATGCTGACTCGACAGCCAACGATGCGCCGGGCGAAGACGTCGATGACGAAGGCCACGTAGACGAAACCCTCCCAGGTCGAGACGTACGTGAAATCGCTGACCAACAGCTGGTTGGTCGTTGGGCCCTAAACTGGCGTCGCCTCAGCCACCGTCGTGCGCACGACCTTACCTCGCATGACGCCACGCAGGCCGGCTTTGCGCATCAGGCGCTCCACGGTAAAGCGGGCCACGTCAGTTCCCTCACGTCGAAGTTGGTGCCACACCTTGTCGGCCCGTAGACCTGCAGATTTGCTTTTCAGACACGCTCAATGTCGACGCTCAGCACGTCGTCGCGCTGGACATGGGCACAGCGCAATGCCGGGTTACGCTGCTGCGCAGCGTGGCGCCATTAGCCCGAAGGCGCGACCTGCATTACCTGGCAGATCCGCTCGGCACCGTAGGCATAACGATACTGGTCAATAAATGCCCTCACGGCTTGAAGTGGCGGCCGAGCTCCGCCTGGGCGAAAAAAGCACTCGCCAGACGGATGGCATGGGCACGTTCTGCCTCTGCCAGGCGGGCCGTCAGGCGTGCAATGGCAGCATTTTCGTCTTTATCCTGCGGCTTGCCCTTGCAAGTGGTGCATGTATTCATCGATAACTCCAATCAATCAGGCCTGGCCGGCCAGTTCCAGGTAACGCTGGGCGTCGAGTGCCGCCATGCAGCCGCTGCCGGCGCTCGTGATCGCCTGCCGGTAGATGCAGTCCTGCACGTCGCCGGCGGCAAACACGCCGGGCACGCTGGTTGCCGTCGCCATGCCGTCGGCGCCGCCCTGAGTGACGAGGAAGCCGTTGCGCATGGCCAGCTGTCCCTCGAAGATGGCGGTATTCGGCTTGTGCCCGATGGCGATGAACACGCCGTGAAGTGGCAGCGTGGACAATGAACCGTCCACAGTCGCCGCCAGCTCGACGCCGGTGACCCCGGCGCCGTCGCCCAGCACCGCGTGCAGCGTATGGTTCAAGCGAAGCGCTACCTTTCCTTCGCGCACCTTGGCCATCAGGCGCTCGACCATGATCTGCTCGGCACGGAAGCCGTCGCGCCGGTGCACCAGCGTAACTTTGCTGGCGATGTTCGACAGGTACAGCGCCTCCTCGACCGCGGTATTGCCGCCACCGATGACGGCGACCTCCTTGCCGCGATAGAAAAAGCCATCGCAGGTGGCGCAGGCGGACACACCTTTGCCCATGAAGTCGCGCTCGGAAGACAAACCGAGGTATTGCGCAGTCGCGCCAGTGGCGACGATTAGGGTGTCGCAGGTGTAGTCGCTTTCTTCGCCGGCCAGCCGCATCGGCCGCTCATGCAGGAACGCCGCCTGCACCTGGTCGAACGCGAGCCCGGTGTCGAAGCGCTCGGCATGCTGCCGAAGGCGCGCCATCAGTTCCGGGCCCTCCACGCCGAGAGGATCGCCCGGCCAGTTCTCGACGTCGGTGGTCGTCATCAGTTGGCCCCCAGGCAGCGCGCCGGTGACGAGCAGCGGTGCCAGGTTGGCGCGCGCGGCATAGACGGCAGCACTGTAGCCGGCCGGGCCCGAGCCCAGGATCAACACGCGGGCATGCTGGGTGGTGCGCGTCATATCACCCTCCCCGCGCTGGGCGCTGCGCCGCGCGCCTGCACAGGAATCGCGTGAGCAGCGCAACCGGGCGTCCCGTGGCGCCCTTCTCGGCGCCGCCCTTCCATGCGGTGCCGGCAATATCCAGGTGGGCCCAAGTGTACTTGCGCGTGAAGCGTTCGAGGAACACTGCGGCAACGCTGGCGCCCGCACCTGGCGTACCGAGGTTGGCCAGGTCGGCAAAACGCGATTTCAGCTGCTCGTGATAGCCCTCTTCCAGTGGCAGGCGCCAGACGCGGTCGCCGGCATCGCGACCGGCCTCGAGCAATTCGTCGGCCAGCATCTCGTGCGCAGCATCGCCGCGCGTGAACAGGCCACTGAGCTCCCCGCCCAGGGCCACCACGCAGGCGCCAGTCAGGGTCGCGATATCGATGACGGTGGAAGGAGTGAAGCGCTCGGCATAAGTGAGCGCGTCGCACAGCACCAGGCGGCCCTCGGCATCGGTATTGAGCACTTCAACCGTCAAGCCGTTCATCGTCTTGAGAATGTCGCCGGGACGAACGGCTCCTGAGGAAGGCATGTTCTCGCAGGCGGCAACCAGGCCGACGACGTTAAGCGGCAGGCCGAGTTCGCCGATGGCCCGGAATACGCCGAGCACCGAGGCAGCGCCGCACATGTCGTACTTCATCTCGTCCATCGCAGCGGCGGGCTTGATCGAAATGCCGCCGCTGTCGAAAGTCAGTCCTTTACCAACCAGCACCACTGGCGCCTCGTCGGCGGGGCCGCCCAGGTGGCGCAGCACGATAAACGCGGGGGCCTGGGCGCTGCCATCGGCCACCGCCAGGTAGCTGTGCATGTTGAGCGCGCGCAGATGGTCCCGTCCGAGCACCTCGATGTCGAAGCCAAATTCCTCGGAAAGCGACTTGGCGCTCTCGGCCAGGTAGCCTGGCGTGCAGACGTTCGGTGGCAAGTCGCCAAGGCGGCGCGCCAGCGCGATGCCCTTGCCGGTAGCCAGCCCTTCGGACAAGCAGTCATGCGCGCCGGATGCGCCAGGGACAGCCAGCAGCAGACGGGCCGGTCCTGCCTGCTGCTCCTTCTCGGTTTTCATGCCATCGCAGCGATAGCGCGATCCTTGCGAAAGCTGGGCAAGGTAGCGAACTGCCCAGGCAGCGTCGCAGCCGGCTCCTTTGCAGCGCGGAAGCGCCAGCACCGCATCACCGCTGCCAAGCCTATCAAATGCAGCCAGCACGGTGCGGGCTGTCGCGCCGAAGGCCCGCTCGTTGAACTTCTCTTCTTTGCCGACGCCAACCAGCAAGACACGCCGCGCAGCCACACCAGGAACTGCGCGCAGCAGCAGCGTCGTACCCGGCTTACCCTTCATGTCGCCCGACTCGATTGCATCGCTAATGCCGCCACCGGCATCTAGCGCCGTCCCCAGCGGGCACAAGCTGCCATCGTCGAACACGCCGACCGCAATGCAGCCGGTATCCACGACCGCCAGTGCGGCTGGCAAGGCGCTGTCTTCCACTTGCAAGAGCATCACTTCCATCTCGACTCCTTGAAAAATCAGCCCATATCCTAGCGGCGCAGGCGGATCCGTGTCATGACGCCTTGACCATATTCATTCCAACTGTCCTGCTCCCCCGTTCCGGACACCGAGGCCGCTAGGCGCGTCGCGACCGTCGCCGAATTGTCCTATCGGTTCGGTCAGTACAGATTGGTCCGGCATTGGCAATTGCGTACCGGTCGCCACGCGTTTGCGCCACTATCCTGCGTCATTAGCTGGCGTTGACGCTGCCTTACCGATATCTCTCCACCCTCGCCCAACCATGACAACTGAAATTTATCTCGACGGAAACGCAACTACCGCCGTCCTGCCAGCGGCCGCCAACGCCGCGCTGGAAACGATGTGTTCACGCTTTGGCAACCCCAGCAGTTCGCACGGCGCCGGCCTGCAGGCGCGGGCGCTGCTGGAAACGGTACGCGCCTGCGCGCGGCGCGTCATTGGCGCCGGACATGGCCGTCTCATGTTCAATAGCGGCGCCACCGAAGGCATCCAGACGGCAATGCTGTCGGCGCTGGTCGCCTTGCGTGACCGGCGTGCCGCCGGCGAAGCGATCGGCCGTTGGCTGGTGGTCGGCGCCACCGAACACAAGGCGGTGCCGGAAAGCCTGGCGCACTGGAACCGTGTGCTGGGCCTGGACCTTGACATCGTCGTACTCGAGGTGGGCCAGGACGGCCGTCACGACCTCGCCCAACTGCGCAGGCTTGCGCCCGACGCGGGCCTGGTCTGCACCATGGCGGCCAATAATGAAACCGGCGTGACCTCGAACCTGGCGGGAATCGAAGCCGCGCTGACCGATAGCGCCGCTTATTGGCTGGTCGATTGCGTGCAGGCGCTGGGCAAGCTCGGTCTTGACCTGCAACGCACTCGCATCGATTACGCGCCTTTTTCAGGACATAAACTGTACGCGCCTAAAGGAATTGGCATGCTGTATGTGCGTCCGGGTGCGCCTTTCACGCCGTTGATGGTGGGCGGTGGCCAGGAGTCAGGCCAGCGTTCTGGTACCGAGAACATGTCGGGCATCGCCGCCCTCGGCGAAGTGCTGGCAGCGCTGGAGAGTGGCGCTGTGTTCTCCAGCCAGCAGCAACTGGAAGCGCTGCGCGGGCAGCTAGTGACGAGCTTGAGCGCCGCTTTCCCGGGCATTGTCTTCAACGCGCCCTCAGCGCTGGCGCTGCCGACGACCATTAATTTTTCCGTTCCCTGGCTGTCAAGCAGGGAATTGCTCGACCTGTTCGACGCCGCCGAGCTGAGCGTCAGCACCGGCAGCGCCTGCTCAGCCGCGAAGGCCGAGCCGAGCTTCGTGCTGCGCGCGATGGCTTTGCCAGCGTGGCAAACCGAAGCGGCGATTCGCCTTTCGTTCGGGCCGCTGGCCAGTGAAAGGGAGATCGCCGCCGCCTGCGCCCGCATCGCGCATTGCGGCCACGTGGTGCGCGTGAGCGCCATGCTGCCGCCGACCAGAAAACCGGTCGAGCACATCGCCCCCCTTCACAACGTGGTCTGCTTTACACACGACGGCCGCAGCAGCTGGCTCGTTGCCGACGTCCTCGCTCGCAGCTGTGTCCTGATCGACGTGCTTAACGGTGCCGCCACCCCGATTGATCGCCATGTCCGGCGCCATGGTTACCGAATCGACGCCATGCTCGAGACCCGCATCGAAGCGGCCGGCCTGGCGCCGCGCCCGGTTGGCTTCGGCGACTATTTGCTGACGCCCGTGCGGCACGGAGGGCGTCATGTCATCTATGTCCTGACGCGCGCCGGGGAAACGTTGATACAGGCCAGCCATGCCTTCATTGGCCAGATTGCGGCGCGCGACATCGCGCCGGGAATGGTTGGCCAGGACACCCTGCTGCTGGCAGCCACTGACGAGAGCGGCCGCTTGGCGACAAGCCTGCGCGCTGAACATGCAGGACAGGGGGAAGAGGCAAACGAACTGTCCGCCGCCATGACAGGTGGCTACCTAGAAGCGCATCCAAATGCGCGCCTGATCGACGTGCGCGAACTCCACGAGCAACTGGCAGGCCAGTTTGCACGCTCCACCGGGGAGCGCGAGCGTATGGCGGAACATGTCCCGCTGAGTCACCTGGCGTCAGCCTTGCACGACTGGCTTGCGGCCCCCGAGACGCCGCTGGTGTTTTACTGCCGCAGCGGCAACCGCAGTGCGCGCGCCGCCGCGTGCTTGCGCCGGCTTGGCCACCCGGCTGCCTGGTCGATCGGCGGGGGTATGGCTGCTGCGGCCGATGTCGTTCGCGCGGAGCGTGCAGCGTGACGGCCCCGCGCGCCATTGCAAACGCCGGTGCCGATCGGCTGCACGTTGAGCCGCAGTTCGACAGCGTCACCGGCACCGTCAGCTACATCGTGCTCGACCGTTCCAGCGGCAGCTGCGCGCTCATCGACACGGTGCTCGACTACAGCGCCGGCGCCGCCCGCATTTCCCATGCCGGCGCCGACCGACTGGCTGCGCGCGTACTGGAATTGGGCGCGAAGGTCGAATGGATCCTGGAGACCCATGTTCATGCCGACCACCTGTCGGCGGCGCCCTACCTGAAGGCAAAACTGGGCGGCAGAATCGGCATCGGCGCGCACATCCGCGCGGTGCAGGAGACTTTCGGCGCCATGTTTCATGGCGACGGCGGTTTTGCTTCCGATGGTGCAGGTTTCTGCAGTCTGTTCGAGGACGACGCCCGCTTCGCCATCGGCACGCTCGACGTGACGGTCATGCATACGCCCGGCCATACGCCGGCCTGTGTCAGTTACATCGTCAGCGACGGCGATGCCAGTGATGCCTGCACACGGCACGCCGCCTTTGTCGGCGATACCCTGTTCATGCCCGACTTCGGCACCGCGCGCTGCGACTTTCCTGGGGGGGATGCACGCCAGCTGTACCGTTCAATTGCCCGGCTCCTGCGACTGTCCGACGACACGCTCGTCTACACCGGCCACGACTACCCCCCGGGCGGACGAGCACCCGCCTTCCGCGCGACCGTGGCCGAGCAGCGTGACGGCAACATCCACTTGCGCGGTGCCGTCACGGAAGACGCGTTCGTGGCCATGCGCACGGCGCGCGACGCGACCCTGGCGGTGCCGGCACTGATCCTGCCTTCGGTACAGGTGAACATGCGCGGCGGACAGTTGCCCGACGCGGACGCGACTGGCAGGCGCTACCTGAAAATCCCGCTCGACGTGTTCTGAAGGAGTGCCGTGCTGCTGTTTCTCTTGCTGGGCGCCTGCGTCGGACTGATCTTGGGCGTCACCGGCACCGGCGGCGGCATCCTGGCCGTGCCGCTGCTGGTATTCGGCGCTGGGTTGAGCACTGCGCAGGCCGGCCCGATTGGCCTGGTGGCAGTCGGGATGTCTGCCGCCCTGGCAGCACTGCAAGCCCTGCGTGCAGGCCAGCTGCGCTATCGTGCGGCGGCCGTCATGGCCGCCTGCGGCGCGCTGTTCGCGCCCTTGGGAATTCTTCTGGCGCAGCGGCTCGAGGAGCGCGTGTTAACGCTGCTGTTTGCCGCCGTCCTGCTCCACGTCGACCAGCGTGCACTGTGCCCGCCCACACCCGGATTGGCGCAAACGGCCCCGCCATGTTGTGACTTTCCGAAATAGATGCGACGTTTTGGAAATTGCTGCGACTACCGCAGGCGTGAAGTAGCGAAGTCCACCGCTTCTTGCCGAATTACACTGAGCGCGAAGAACTTCCGCTTTCGGCC
>Ga0265797_10001915_pt1 | contig 36088 bp, 28 predicted proteins | sample P2T30metagenome_FD_192433 | JGI IMG/M metagenome (GOLD analysis project Ga0265797, IMG submission 192433) | Plant litter microbial communities from East Loma Ridge, Irvine, California - P2 T30 | ecosystem: Environmental > Terrestrial > Plant litter > Unclassified | place: USA: California...
CTCTGTCGACCACATTACCATCCCCTCCAAGCAGGGCAAGGGCGACCTCAAGCGTGTCGAGGAAGTCTTCGACTGTTGGTTCGAGTCTGGAAGCATGCCTTACGCCTCATCACACTATCCCTTCGCCTACCCCGGCTTCGACGCCTCCAACCCGGAGTCTGGCATGTCCTCGGCCGAGGGTCCTGGCAAGGAGCTGTTCACCAAGTTCCCTGGTGACTTCATCGCCGAGGGTCTTGATCAGACCCGTGGTTGGTTCTACACACTTTCCGTTCTCGGTACCCACCTCTTTGATACTTTCCCATACAAGAACTGTGTGGTCAACGGTATTGTCCTGGCTGAGGACGGCAAGAAGATGTCTAAATCGCTCAAGAACTTCCCTGACCCTATGGTTGTTATCAACAAGTACGGATCAGACGCTCTTCGTCTTTACCTGATCGACTCGCCTGTCGTGCGTGGTGAGCCTCTGCGCTTCAGCGAACAGGGCGTCAAGCAGATCGTTTCTGGCGTGCTTCTGCCTTTGTGGAACAGCTACAACTTCTTCGCACAGCAAGCTGCTCTATACAAGAAGAACTCTGGATCCGACTTCGTCTTCGACCCTGAGATCCAGAAGACCAACTCCAACGTCATGGATCGCTGGATCCTAGCTTCCACACAGTCTCTCTTGCAATACGTCAATGCTGAGATGGAGGCTTACAGACTTTACACCGTTGTGCCCAGACTTCTCAAGATGGTTGACGACACTACCAACTGGTACATTCGCTTCAACCGCAACAGACTGAAGGGTCAAGCTACCTCCAAGGCAAATGGTGCTTCGGATGAGGAGGGTAACGATACACTGCACGCTCTCAACACTCTTTACGAGGTTGTTGAGACTCTTGTCCGTGCCCTTGCCCCCTTCATTCCCTTCCTTGCGGACAACATCTTCGAGCGTCTTGCTCCTCACCTCCCACCTTCTATGACTGAGGGCAAGGATGTTCGCAGCGTTCACTTCCTGCAATTCCCCACAGTCCGTGAGGAGCTCTTCGATACCGTCGTCGAGCGTCGTGTCGCTGCCATGCAGAAGGTCATCGAGCTTGGCCGCATCTGCCGCGACCGCCGTACCCTCTCACTCAAGACTCCCCTCAAGACTCTCGTGGTGTTGCACCAGGACCAGCAGTTCCTCGACGACGTCCGCACACTTGAAGGCTACATCCTTGAGGAACTCAACGTTCGCGACCTCATCCTCACCACCGACGAGAAGAGCTATGGCGTCGAGTACTCTGTGCAAGCAGATGTCAAGAACCTCGGCCAGAAGTTCAAGAAGGACGCGGCCAAGATCCGCAAGGCCCTTCCTGCGCTCACCGGCGAGCAGATCCACGCTTTCCTTGACAGTGGTAAGATCACCGTTGAGGGCCACGAGCTTCTCGCTGAGGACCTTCGTGTGAACCGCGGCCTGAAGCAGAGCGAAGAGACCAAGAACTACGAGCCTGCCGTCGAAGGTCAGATTATGATCTTGCTTGACGCATTCGCCTACCCTGAGCTCGCACAAGAGGGTCTCATGCGTGAGGTCCTCAACCGTGTGCAGCGTCTCCGCAAGCGTGCTGGCCTTGTCCCTACCGACGACGTCAAGCTTGCGTACGCCGTCCTTACCCCTACTGGTGCCGACGGCGAGGTTGAGAAGAGCGGCGATGAGGCTGCTGCCGCCGAGGGTACCAGGCTGGAGAACGAGCGTGTCATCGAGGAGATGTTCGCCCAACGTGCCGACGCTTTCACCAAGGCTGCTAGCAAGGGTGTCATCAAGGACGATGGCAGCCCTGCGGTCCTCGAGGAGGAGACCGATGTCAAGGACGTTAGGCTGCTGCTCAAGCTTTTGAAGGTGTAGAGTGCCCGTCACAGCATTGTGCGGCAGTAAAAGTTGTTGGACGGAAGAATGAGTAGATGAATAGATGACAAAAGACAGTTTTTTTCCATACACCAGTTCTCGGAACTGTGCTCGTCAGCCGCTTATTGTCGTGCATAACCATGTTACCAAACAGTGAAGCCGACCGAACTACGCATCGATGACTGCAGAGATGCCAGGATGACGATAAGCTGCGATCGACATGAAGCTATGTGATCCTGCTCTGGAAATGCTCACTCACCCAAACCTTGCTATCTCTGCAACCTTGCCCTGTCGAACACCAAATAATGTCAGGCGGAAACTATAATGTTGGACGACTTTGCGACAAAACTCCATGCAGTCAAAGCACACATCAGCTTTTCCCTGGCCCGGCTGACAGACATATATCTTTGCGTGAAGCTTCGACATTGGTGGCGTCCAAGTCTCTCGCAGAAGGTTAGATATGGCTCCTGTCCCGAAAGCCTGGGTATGGTACCAAAGGAAATACCCCAGAAGCTGTTTTTCTGAATAGCAAGCGAGGAACGAACCGGGTCTTCCAGGCTCATCGTAGCAGTCCGGCTTCAACTCGTATCCAATCGCTGCCGCTACCTCGAACACTCGATGAACCCAAGTGGGCCTATGCAAAGCGCCGTCTGAATCAAGTGGTGATGGGCTCGAGTAACCACTCACAGCAAACACCCATGGCAGAGCTGTGCCACGGACCAGGCAAGCAACTGTCTTCCCCCTGCTTGTCCTGGGTGTGTTCGCAACTTGACCGAGCAAACGAGCAAGCAGGGCATCGCAGTCGAGTTTTCCCTTAGCCTCCACATATACGGCCTGTTCCTCACCAAGGAGCTCGCCGACTTTGCGCAACTGGGCGACTAACTGTCTTCGCGCCTTTGCTTTGTTGCAGATACCAATGATTTCTTGCAGATCATGAACCTCTTCTGCCTTTGTTTTCAAGTTCTTTCTAGCCATCGCTTTTCTGTCTTCGGCGAGCCTGAAGATCTCATCACCTTCTCGGTCAAGCGTCTTTCGATAGAACCTCACGTGTTTTGTTGTTGATTCCAGCGCCCTTCTTGCCATGCGAGCCACGGTATCATCGGCATCGTTCGTGGCCTCTGTGTCGGCATCAGCCAATATCAAAATCATTGCTATGTCTACCCTGCTGTAATAAAGTGCTCTGATCAAAGCTGTGTTGCCGGCGCTGTCTCTTGCCTCCAAGCAGGCTCCGTGCTGTAATAAAAGCTCCACAATGTCAACATGACCTTCTTCTGTCACTGCGAGCAGCAGTGGTTTGTCTTCGACAAACAACTTTGAATTGACTAAAGTAGGGGTGTGATCTGCTTTGAGTAAAATTTGGCGAGCTGCTTGAAGATCGCCAGCAACACAGCATTCATCCAGCTGCTTCTTCAGGCGGTTGGTTTTTCTTGAGTCTGAGCCAATCGATATGCCACTAAGCACTCTTGTGATCTCTTCGGTATCGTCTCGAGTACCAGCCTTTGACTCCTCGTTTGAAGTCTGCACAGCTCGTTCGTAGTATTCCGGGTCGTAAATTTGCCATGCGACGGTTCTCCATCTCTCGCCTTCACGGTCTAACTCCCACCACATGCCTTCTGTCTCTGGGTTTTCTTCGAATGGGAAAAGGAGGCGGTAGTCTTGGGAAAATAAATAACGTCCGTCGTCGTCGGTCTGAGGACCACAGTGTGAAGACCTGGTGTTACGCAGCCCAGGTTCAAAGCTCCTGAATCCATGTTCGTGGATTCCTTTGGGGCAGTCGAATGGGCATCTGACTCTCACTGAGTGGGCGTTCCAGGTCAGAACGAGCGCTGCGGGGACACTCGTGTTAGACATACTTTGAGTTAGAAACCTGAGTTACGAAGATCTGCGAATAGAACAACTTGACTGTCCTTTACTGACTACGATAAAATACCAGCCCCGCACCTCAGCTCAGCTTCAGCTATTGTATCCTTCACCCATCGTGACTGCCTACTATGATCTCATGACCCGGAGACTGAGGCGTACTGTTTGCATATGCTGCAAGCAAGCATCAGGTTTTGTAGGACTCTGGATTATGTGCGCAGCTCTTGGTCGTTGCTCTACTGCACCATATGATTCCTGTTCACCTGAGTCTATCGACTCATTGAGGGCAAGTCGCGTGTCCGTAGCTCAGTTAGCCAGAGAATTGCGGCACGAGAACAGAGATTGCAACAATAGCGATGGTCGCACGAAGACATGCGAACTTTGAGGAGGAAACAGTTCATGTTGGCATAAAAATCGAGGGAGATGCAACTCAGAAAGTCATCCTCAAGCGGCAAGCCGAAGCGTGCTGTAATTTGGGTTTGATCCATTGCATCTGTACAGAACGGCGTGCCAGAACAGTTCCCAGGGCGAGTCTTTTGCCATATCACTACGAACCACCGACGTTTGGTATATTCACCTGGCATGCATTCTATATACATTAAAATCAAAGCATCTATGCCAAAGCGGCGCCGTTGAAGTTCCCCTAGAGTGGCAGGCCGAAGCGCAGCCCGGCGCTTCCGACTTCCCTCTGGATTCGAACTTCCCCTCCTCGTCCACGCCACGATGGGCCCCTCGTGGGTCGGCATGAAGTAGACCCGCGACATCAACCGCGCGGACACCATTGGTACTTGCTCATGTACATTGGATCTTCTGTAGAGATTGCTCCATCGCCTCGTCTGCACTGCTTCTGCATCGCGAAGGTTTGTCCTGTACTGCTTCTCCTCCTCTCGTGTTTCTGTTCTTATACTTTCACCCTGCCTTCAGTACCTCTCACGTGTATCTTCACAGCGCCTAATTATCTACCTATCATGGCCAAGTTTGAGCCACCTCAGCCTAATCCTGCGCTGTTCACCGACGAACGCCATGAGATCTACATGGGCGAGTCGCCAGAGTTGGACCCTAAGCCGTACGAATGCATTGTCCACGTGAGATGTAATGGTATTTGCGGGTAAGCAGATTGCTACTCCTCCATATATCACGATCCGAACTACAATTCTCACCACTAGCAACTCCCAGCTCCGACGTCCATTTTTGGCACACCGGCCGCATCGGAAATCTCGAAGTCCAAGCAGCACACTGTCTAGGCCACGAAGGCGCCGGCGAAGTCGTCTGGACTGGCTCCGATGTGAAGCACCTCAAATCCGGCGACCGTGTAGCCATAGAGCCTGGAGTCCCTTGCGGCGACTGCTTCGAATGCTCCAGCGGCCACTACAATCTATGTCCCGATGTGAAGTTCTCGGGCGTGCCGCCTTACACTGGCAGCATGCGTCGCTACCATGTTCACCATGCGAGCTATCTGCACAAAATGCCAGACAATCTGACATACGCAGATGGTGCACTTCTGGAACCGCTCAGTGTGGCATTGCGAGGTTTTGAGCGTGGGCCGTTGAAGTTGGGAGAAGCGGGTGTGGTGTTCGGTGCTGGACCGATTGGTTTGATCACGCTTGCTGTGGCGAAGGCGGCGGGCGCGTGTCCATTGATCATTACGGATCTTGATCGTGGACGATTGGATTTCGCGGAGCAATTTGTGCCTGGAGCTGTGGGCGTGCAGGTTGATTTGACAAAGTCGCCAGAGGAGATGGCGATGGCCATTCGGGAGGTTGCCAAAAAGCAGGGTGGCGATGTGCCTAGATCAGTGTTTGAGTGCACCGGCGTTCAGAGTAGTGTTGTGACTGCGTCGTATGTGCCGCGGCCGGCGGGTGAGGTGATTGTGATTGGAGTTGGCAAGGCGATCATGAATGAGTTGCCGTTCATGCACTTGTCTATGGCGGAGGTGAGTCGAGTTCTGTCAGATGGCACATGAGAGACGGAAGACTGACATGCGTTTTTAGGTCGATCTCAAATTCATCAACCGCTATCACCACTCTTGGCCGCAGGCCATGCGTCTCTTGTCCCACGGCGTTTTGGACCTCAAGCCTCTGGTGACGCATCGCTATCCTTTGGAGAAGGCCGATGAGGCTCTCAGAGCATCCGCCGACAGATCGACAGGCTCCATAAAGATCCATGTTGAAGATGGAGATGCACAGGAACCGTTGAGCAACCCTGAACTTCAACGCACTTCGCGTTTGTGATCGATTTGAGATGGAGCATTCCGTTGTGCTCTCGCGCTTCATAGCGCGGATCGAACCCACGATTTTACGCTTGACTGCCATACCTGCAGTAGCACCATGAGCATCATTGTTGAACGAACGATGACCACCGAGGTGATTGCGTCGTAATTCCATAGTCGCGCGCAAAGATCGTTCATGCTGCCAAAGTAGAAAGCAATGGACCACTAGCACTTTGGCGTTAGTTCAAATCTCTGAGCGCGAGCTTGCACGGTATCTCTGTGCATATGCTTCGTTGAGTAGTGTTTCCAAGTCTCCAACCGCTGCGACGTGCGCATCCAGCCACGGATTCTCATCAGCGAAACGTGCTGAGTCTGACATAGCTATAGTTCGCAAATCGTGTACGACATCAGCTACGTTCAAGAACGTGGCCCTGTTATTCAAAGGTTTTCGGTTGTGGCATTCGATCAGGTCCGTGCTTGAGATCACGACAAACGGGTCGGCTCCATGGCGCAGAAAAGACCGGAAGATTTTGATGGCGTCCTCGACATAAAGCGCTTTGTTTCTCGTATAACAGCACTCTACGTCATTGATAGTGGAACAACCACATCTGAATAGTGGATTTTCGTGGAAATAGTCGTGTAGCCAGAGCAAAAAGAACTGCCAAACGCTGTAATCCTGGTGACAAATTAATCTTTTCGTCGGTCGATTGACATCGATACCACTTTCAATGATTTGGACGATGATTCGGCAATGAGACCTCGGACCCCGCCGGTCCTCATCCACATGATGTATTGTGTCAGCATCGCTGTCGCTGTAGAAGAATGGGATCAAGCAAGTTTCGAGTACAAATTGCTTTTGTAGCTCTGTGAGAGACACATGCTTTGTCAGGACCTGGCTGAGGAAATCATCTGGAAAGACTAAGCACGCCAGATACGACAAAAAGCTGCTGCAGTCATTAGCAGCAGGCATGCGGCTGCGGAGCTGAGGATTGCGATATCCATCAGCGGCTAATCGTTCGGCAGTCCAGTGTCTCCAAGAGGAATGTTTTTGGATGTCTTGACCGATAGAATCAAAGGCTTCTAGGCATTGTTGAATGCCGTTCATGAGAGTCTTGTCTTCTAATGCAATGCCAACCAGATTGTGTTCCTCGATGCCGAGAAGGAGCCATGATGCATGCGTGAAAACTTCAATAAATTCGATGAGATTTGGCGCACACCTCGAAATTTCCACAAATGTACATAGCCATGCCAGACGAGGATCGAATTTTCGCCCTGCCATTTCGGATAATGTCCCGTCTGTTGCTTTTTCCTCAGCAAACTGATGGATCAATCGATGGCCAAATGACAGGTAAGAGATCAAGTGGATGAATTCCACATCAGCAGCAAAAAAGGATAGCGTGACCTGTCGTGATCGCGGGCTATACCTCTCTGAAAGAACGGTGCTTATCTTCTCCTTTACATCTCTCGTGTTGACAGGTAGCAAGAGGTCTCTGCACCACTTGTTTGCGCACATGGCTGCTCGATCAATAAGACTGTACATCTCCGCGTCGCTTCTTGGGGACCAGTGGGGGTCCATGATATATTCTCCGTCGGCCGCGAAAGAATCTCCTAGGAAGTTGAGAGTTATGAGCGCTGGAGGACCTGTGTCCTCCAGCATCATGAGTAACAGGCGTCCAGTGAGCCTTTTGTAGGCTGGGTCGATGCCATTGAATATGCGTTGGATAAAATCCCGCAACTCTGAGGGGTAGCCTTCCAATCTGTCATGTAACGCACTCAGACTGTCTTGCTCTTCGATTCCGCGTCTCAGATCTCTCACCGCGAGGGCAACCCAGAGGAAGACGCCTTCCGATCTTGCATAGACAGCGTTTCCGAGTTGTCTCAGTCCACATGCGCAATATACACCAGGGGCTGAATATGCCGCCGTCTCAAGTTTGGTGGCAATGTACGTGTCGATATCACGCTTGGTGAGCGTGTGAAGGATAACATGGAGGCGTTCATCAGAACCGTACTCTCTTTGAAAGGAACCCCAAGGCCTGCTCGAAACGCAGATCTTGACGAATGGCGACTTGCCGAATGATCGGATAGCATCAATGAGGTCGCGGTGATCCCCATCAAACTCGTCCAAACCGTCGATGAAGAAGCAAAATCTCAAATGTGTCTCTGGCGCCTGCAGTAGCAGGTCAAAAGCGGTCACAAGTTCACTCTTTGTCCAAGGCTTCTTGTTATATGTCGCCGATCTGAGTACTCCTCTCCAGCGTTGCGGGAGCACCAGCTCGATCAACTCGCGGCGTTCCTGTAGGACCTGGTACAGCAATCCCTGCAACAGCCCAATATATGATTTCTCCAGCTCAGAAGAGCCTGCACGCCAAAAGAAGAATGCTGCCACAATGACATCGCCACCGGCCCAGCGTTGAAGGTGCACCCGGGTCTGTTCGTGTTCGAACAAAAACTTCATGAATGTCGATTTCCCAGAACCTGCTTTGCCTTGAACCCAGAAGATATCATCGGAAGCCTCCAACCATGCCTGAAGTTTAGATGCGTGTTTGCGGAGCTCCGCTTCGACCAAATTGCATTCGTGCTCCGAATCGCATTGACCGGGTCTCCAAAAACCCTCAAAATCACAAACATGGAGTCGCAATTGCTGATTGAATAACCAGTCAAAAGTGTCAGGGTGATTCTCCAGAGGTCGTTGATGGTAACGCTCCATTCCAGGAAAATGCAAACTGTCCAGAATAATGTCTACAAGTCTGGAGTCAGTACGCGCCGTACGTTCCTGTGCAGCTCCGAAACTAATAACATACCCCTAGGGTTGACAGAGTTGAAGTGTACGTCGCCTGCTATCACATGTCCTTGATCCGAGACCGTGAAGTCACGATACTCTCTGGGGTTGCGAGGCCTCACGTCCAAATCCTCGTTCCATGCTCGCGCGGGACGTTGGATGTGCGCCATCGAGATCTTCTGCAAAGTGAATAACTCGTGCGCTGGATGCGCAGCAAGGCTGAGAGTGAGATGAGGCGAGAGGAACATGAGCGCTAAGCGCCGAGGCCAAGACGACGACTTTCAGGCATCCTTGCATTGCATTGAATTGCATTGCATTGCGCCTTGCCTTATTCGACCGATACAGATTTCCCACGCAGCTTGTTATGCACCGAAAGATATATCACGAAGAATCGTGCTGGTAGTGATATGATAGCTCGGTTTATGTATATTTTTCGTACTTGCAGATTCTACGTGCTTAAAAATGTACAGGCTGCTTGGCTTCTGCACAGTCGCCTTGCAGCAGGAAACTCCGGTCATTCAAAACCATATGTTTCGACACGATTCTTTCGGCTCCTTGGACTGTATGACTTTGCCGCATCGAATGATGCGCTGCCTCATTCATACACTAGTATGCGTATGCAGTAAACGCCAAAAGGCATACACTCAGGACCAGGGCGGCGTGGCTCGCGGCCATCGAAGCAGGAGCAGCTGAGGCAGCACCAGAGCTTGCAGCAGCACTACTGCTCTCCGTAGCGCCGGCGGCGGTGCTGCTGCTACTGCTAGCGGTGCTGCTGGCAGTGCGGCTGGCAGTGCTCGAGCTGTCGACATGTGCCTCAGTTGCTGCGACCAAAGTGGCATCGACATCGCCGTCGACGCAGTGTCTGATCAAGATCAGTATGTGAAAGTACATGAAGGGCCTAGGAATCTTACAGTTCTTCACCATGCGTGTGGCAGTTTTCGAAGCTCTCGGGAGGGTTGCTCTCGTCCCAGTCGGAGGTGACTTCCCACTCGTCGCTTCCATCTAAGCAGTATAGCTCAGACGAAGCGTGAGCGTGGCAGTTGCTCACAGCAGTAGGCGCTGACGAGCTGTCGGTTGTCCTTGAAGCAGTCGACGTCGAGGAAGCAGTGCCGTTGCTAGAACCAGTAGCTGTGGAAGAAACAACAGAAGTCAAGGTAGTGCCTGAGTTGGCAACGGCGGAGGTAGCAGAGTGGTCGTGGTCGTGATCATGCTCGTCATGGTCGTGCTCATCTTCCGCCGAGGCGGAAACGAGGGTTGCGTCTGTGGTTCCATCGACACAGTGCCTACGAGTGTTAGTGATTGCCATCGATCACGTTCGATTGCAGTTCTTAGCTTACAATTCCTCGTCATGCATGTGGCAACCTTCAAAGCTTTCCGGCAAGTTGTCGGCGGTGAATCCGGACGAGGTCAATTCCCATTCCTCATTGTCAGCGTCGAAACAGAACAGCTCGTCCGCGCCGTGAGCGTGGCAGCCCGTGACTTCTGTAGGAGCAGCCGCAGAGCTGCTGGTCGTGGAACTGGTGGACTGAGCTGCCACAGATGCCACTGCAGCAGCCACAACGACGATTTGTTTCGAAATCATCTTGGACAATTGTGAGACAGCAAAAGGCTAGTGAAAGATTCGCACGACACAAGGTATAGGGAGCTACTGCAAAAGTTGGAAACCTTCAGCATTTGTGCTGAATTACAGTACCTACTGTGACCTTGTCCATCAAGGTCACCCTTGAGTATACCAAGAGCTTGGCAGGCCCTTCTTCTTGGAGCGATAGATGTAACCTTGAGCGCTACATTGCAAGCAGAGTGGTTGTATGGCGAGCCAAGAGGTTTGGTGTTCAAAAGTACGAAGCGAAGGAGCCCAACAACGCTTGTGTAGCGAAGGCCAAGGACTACCTTGATGGTTTTCTGTTGCTGGCTTGAGATATGAAATGCCACTTCTCATCCTTGCTCTTGTTGAATTACCACCAGGCCACGGCATGGAAGCTCGATTGATGGCAAAGCGTGTCTTCATCGATCCCGTTGTCCAAAAGCTGATAAGCCATTCTCTATGTTCACTCGTGTCTGGATATGTTTTGGCGTGCGCTTAAAAGGCTCAGCGCAGTCTTGTGCCGGCGCCAAGTGGCTCATGGGGCATCACTTGATATTGTGTAGCGTTGGAAACTGAATTGTCCGAGCAGGATACAAGATTGTCTACCGACGTGTTGGAACAAAAGCCAGTCAACTGCTCACTGTGTTGGCAGTAAGTCGTCAACACCTCCGCTTCTCCGCAAGCAACATAAGCGCGATTCGGCTAATTCACGTGACTTGGCCGGACAACCCAGTCACATTATGATCGTGTTTGTTCTTCGAAGAAGTCTCTCGCGCGTGCGGCACTTCAAGTTCTTGTTCTCCCGATTTTGAGAGTGCGTTCCTACTGTGAGGCCACGCAGTTCTGTCATGTCGTCCAGACCTTTCCGACTCACATGGTCTAAGGCTCTTCATTGGCCCTCGACCGACAGTGCGATGCATGCACATATCACAGCTAGGGTGAGAGCGTGGCTCTAGCTCTTCTCGCCAACAGCACATCCCTGCACGGCATCACGCTTGAGTAAATTTGAAGGGCTTGTCGAGTGTCTCATACATCCACATATCCTGCTACAGCACTGAACAACACTTCCACATAGCTTGCTATCACAAGGGTTTGTAGGAATTGCTTATAACCGCATCCGCTACGCCATGTGGCTGTACACTTGCGAGTTCGAGTGTAATTTAATGTGGGCCTGAGAGTCCTGCCGTCTCCTAGCGCTTCTTCTTATTACCCGTCAGGAGCCATTGCGATCAGGGCTGCACAATCAACTGGAGCGGCATCCAAGCGAAGGATGAACTGACTCGTGTATTCTCTTTTCTTGCGTCCTACACTGTTACCTCACTATACCAGCAACACAAGGTTTTGCCCCAATGAACTCATTATGAAAGGCTACCGTCTCATTCTTCTGTCAATATCCTTGTCTACCTGCCGAGGATCGAACACCACCTTCAAGTGTGCGAGCGATAATCCTATCTCCACCGCATCTAGTTCGCGTGGCGACATCGGGGATTATGTAGCAGCTGGACTAGGGATCGACACTCACAGGACCTCATCAACTATCGGTACAGCGGGGGCTTTTGAGGATAACCTGTCAGATAGGCTCGATGTTTCTACGGAAGAGACATCCTTACCTGTCACGACAACGACCAGCGGCAATCGAACACTGGATGATGACAATAGTGCTCGAAGACCAACACCGACCGCCGAGACCACGAATTCTACATTTGCTACCAACCTGGTAGTACTTACTGGGCACGTAGAGCCTACTACAGAGATCGACAATGCTACCACAGCTACAGACTGCTGGCACAGCTGGGTCGACTATTGGTCGGCAAGCTCGCTGAACAAGGTCACATACGAGACCAGCTTTTACAACCCAAGAACTGAGACCAAGACCGAAATACGTGAGGAGGACAGCCTCATACCCACCAGTTCCTGGGAGTCCTTCGTAGACACAGCCACTTATTCTTCTCTCTCCACGGTCTACAGTGATGGCTACCCTGTGTCGGTCGCCGTGTCTTATGAAACAAGGACATTCTCGGACGTCGGATGGACTGTCGTCACTATCTGGTCATCCTTGAGTGAGTTCATGACAACATTCACGGAGACTTATAGCTTCTACGACTATGTCACGACCACGCGGGCGACCACCGCACTCCCTACTCCGCGGTGCGAGCTCCCAGCTGCTGCGTCACAATGCAATTCGCAATGGAGTTCTTACATCTATGCGGATAGCTGGAAGTATTATAACGACTTTGACGATTCGAACACTGGATATTTCCCAGGAACTCCCGATTGCACTCAAGCTATGATCACGAGCGATTGGTGCACATCAATGGCATCATTCTACTTTGCTCGAGAGACCATGTACGGGCAGGGCGCTGATGTCGGTTGGAAGACCGCGAATGGGACCTCGTACTTTCCTGCGTCAAAATCGCTTGCTCCCGGTTGTAGCCTTGGATGTCAGAGCTGTTCCATCACCGGCGAGACTGTTCAGCTGTATTACTGGCCACCTGCGACGGCCACTCTTGTGGAGAACGGAACAGAGACGGCAACTTTAACGCCTGTTGCGCGAAATGACTCCAGCCCACGCACAGTTTCGATTGATGGTAATCCGCTGGCCGAGACTCGTAGGAATGATCACAGAGCACTAACAAATTTCAGGAACAACACTCACCTCGCCTACGATGTACATCTCCTACGACGTCTTACATGCTGCCAACTCTTGCGGTGCTGTCGGAAAGACATACAGGAACACTATACTGCCTTTACTCAATACCAATCATCTGTTCAGCCTCGAGTCCGACATTCGATACCACGGTTATGGGCAAGGATACTTCACTTCATCGTTCAACTTAGCAGATCTCAACGAGCCGATTCCGGACTACATCTACGACAGGCAGGCAAGGTGCAAAGTGTCTCATATCTCATGGCTCGTCGAGACAGGACCTTATGGTGACCCTTTCTCTTGCGCCCGTACCGAACCATACGCACCCATCATCGGAGTACCGCCAGAAGCTAGAGCTTTGGATCCTCAATGGGCGTCTTGCAATGGCTGGTATGGAGGATTATTCGATCGTGAGTGCACGCGTGTTGCTAAGCAGCTTCCTATGATATTGCTAACCTACCGCACCAGCTCCCAAAGCGTTACAGCCTGCTGATGCCATAGCTGTACCTACTCTACCTGCCGTTGCAACATCAATTGCAGCAACTCCGCAATCAATGGTGGATTCTGGGCTACCCGTTGAGACACCAGCACCGGTGACGCCGTCTGCCAAACCGAAGACAACACAGAGCAAGAATAAGCAGGATTTGACACATCCATCACCTATAACAGGCTCTCACGGCTCAAAAGAAGACGCTGAAAATGTTGTGTCTGCTGTCAGAGGGACGCAATTGGAATCTGCAGATGGTAGGCCGGCGCCTGTTGCGACAAAGACGATTGCAAATGGCCAATCTAGCCCTTGGGACGGCGTTGCAGCCATCGTATCCATGTTTTTGCCCAAAGGTAGTCGACCATCTGACACCGCAGAAGGCCACAATCTCCCCCCAAATGATCCGGCGTCACATGTCAACCATGGCGTCATCATCAGCGCAGGCTCGGGAGTTCACACAGCGCTCGCAAGCCAGGGATCAATTGTCCTCGACGGTACTCCGCTCGTTGATGGACAGGCCACTGTCATTTCTGGCCAGACGATAAGTGCAAAATCTGGTACGGTGTTCGTTAACGGCGTTCCGCAACATTACTCCGCATCGAGTCCGTCTGCAGGGCAGACTCCTTCAGCTGTGACGGGCCAAGAACACACCGATAACCATGAAGCAGACGACGCTGCACAAGCTGATAGACAGAGTGCCAATTTGGGTGTGGTAACCGCTGTTGACGGTTCCATAACTACTGCTGCTGAAGGTACGAACGATAATACACATGGAGACTCACCGAATCACGGCAAGCCTGACGCAGTCTTCGCTGTCAACGGACACATAAACGGCGTGGAAAACACGTCGGGAACGCTATACATCAATGGTGCACCCGCTTCTGTAGGTGATATAATCACCATCAATGGTGATGTATTGACTATTGGCTCTCACGAGATCGGCTTCCAAGGTACCACAATTGCCCGCCCTGATGGACGCCCCGAGGCGGCTACTGCCACTGCTGGTGTGGACATTGTGGTTGGACAAGAAAAGATTTCGGCGCTCAAAGATGGGGCTGACGTCCTTATCGCCGGCAACAGGTTGGCGCTGGGCCAAGTCACCACCATTGCGGGCACTCGAGTCAGCGTGGCGAGCAATGGCGTTGTAGTTGGATCTAGCACAGCTGCATTCCATACAATGAACGACACTCCAGCGAACGCTGGCACTGCTATCACCATTAATGGTACAGTGTACTTCGCTTCAACTATGGCAGGCCAGCCCCATGTCGCGTTCCTTACTGGCCAGACACTGCGGGAGGGTGGAGCTGCTGTTACGATCAACGGAAAGGTGATCACGAATGGCGCGAACGGAGTATCTCTCGTCAAACCTACTGCACCACCCACGGTAGTTTCTGCGACATATCCCGCCGAGAATTTACTGGTCATCGACGGCGTCACCTACACAGCGACTCCAGTCTCGGGAAAGACCGGTGTAGTCGTGCTACAAGGTCAGACTCTCTCTGTCGGCGGACCAGCCATAACAGTCGCTGGCCACTTGATCACGGAAGGCTCGAGTGGAATTTCGGTCGTTGGCTCAGCGTCATCGTCATCGAATGCGAAGTCCAAGTCGCCATCAACTACGGAATCATCCCAAATTTCTGCAACAACAGACACCGAATCAACGCCATCTGAAGCGAGCTCTGCTTCTGTCCGAAGCTGCAGAAGCGGAAACAGTGTACTGGGCTTGTTCATAATAATTGTCATGTTTATGAACCTATGAGGAGGCGCTGAGGCGTTGGGAGTTTGTTGATGCTTACCAGGGTAAGAGGGTCTTCCAGATAATTACGTTGATTGACATGACAGATGGATGGGTGCATGCATGCATGGTTACAGTAAGGTATTTGAGAGCCTTTGTGAGAGAATATAAATGTGTGCGCTAGAACTAAAGTACAAATCTATCATATCTTTTGGGTAACGAATGACTGTACACGAAACAGCTCCTCATCACATCGTCGTTTTTGTTCTACTCCGCGACATTCTTATCGACCAAAATATGGTTCTCTCTAAATGGAAAAGTCCAGCTCAGTTCAGCGGCGCGGCGAACGAAGGGGCATTGATCGTGAACGCCATAATCAGACCAGAGATAACGGCTGTTGATGGAAGCGTGATGAACCAAGCGCTGTAAGACCACGCCACCATGCGCCAGTTGATAGCCTTGTAGTCGCCAGCACAGAGGCCGACTCCTACGGTCGCGCCAATGATGCACTGGGTGGTGGACACAGGGAGCGCCAGACGAGTAGCCATGACGACGGTCAGCGCGGCGCCGAGCTCCATGCAGAAACCACGGCTAGGAGAGTGAAGCGTGATGCGGTTACCAAGGTTGCGTATGAGGTTGTAGCCGTAAGTCCAGAGACCGATGGAGATTGCCGCACCACCGAAAACGAGGACCCAGATAGGCACCTCGGAGTCCTCGGCGGTAGTGTTGGTACGCCAAATTTGGTAAATGGCAGATAGCGGGCCCATGGCGTTGGAGACGTCGTTGGCGCCGTGAGCGAACGAGGCGGTCGCGGCAGTCATGACTTGTAGGAAAGAGTAGAGGTGCTCGACCTTGAGATCGTAGCGCTCGACAATGGCGTGCTTCTTGTCGAGGTTCTTGCCGACGAGCAGGCGCTGCAGGAACTTGGGCTCATTAGTGCCGCCGGTGGCTTGCTCGGAGACGATATCGATCATCACGCCGCGGAAGAAGGTCCACTTCAGGGTCTGCCAGAGCTGGAGAGGCTCGTACCACTTGCGCTTGACGGGGACGACGGGCTCGACGGGGGAGATGGCGGGCGCGGCGGCGGTGATCTGGGCATTCTGGCCACAGATGGCGCCGTTCTTCTCGTCGGTGATGCCGTCGGAGTCGCTGCGGGTGCCGTCACGAGAGCTCTCCAGGTCGTCGCTACGTGTCTCGGCGGATGTGGCGCTGGATGCCAGTGACTCCTTGGTAGCATGTCCGTGGTAATAGTCAATTACAAGAAGGCGGCCTTCGGGAATTGGACCAGCATCCGGGCGTCTAAGAAGGAAAGGGCCCTTGAGAATATCGTACTGCTTCAGCTTCCAGTCCTCACGGACAAGCTTGACGTGGAGGAAGGGCAGAATGAAGATGCAAGAGACGAGAGCGACACCACCGGCGACACCGAAGATGGTGCCGACGGTAGGTGCGGTTCCCCAATCGTCAAGGTCAAGAGACGCAGCGCCCTTCCAAACGATGAGCATGGTCAAGATTCCGGATGTCAAAGCGTAGAAGATGGGCACCATGATCATGCCCATCTTGAGCGGGTTCTTGGACTTCATCACACCGTACTTGGTGAAGAGGAAGAGGATGGCACCGAAAGCGGCAGAAATGCATGGAGCAATGGCCCAGGCGGCGAACACCTGGGACACACCACCCCAGGACCAGTCGACACCGTTGGGTCCGACGGTAGCGAAGCCAACACCGATGATACCGCCGATGATGCAGTGTGTTGTAGAGACAGGAAGACCGATCCTTGTTGCGAAGGTCAAGAATAGAGAGGATCCAATGAGCGCGCATAGCATGCCCATCATGAGAACACTAGGTGCGTCGATGAAGGCATCGGTCGAGATGATGTCGTTCTTGATGGTACCAGATACGCGAGAACTGTTGGAGTAAGAAGTTAGCAAGACATGATAGAAGTGCAATGCGGCTGAAGAGCCATGCTCATACTTACCCAGCGAGTACAGCACCGGCGAACTCCATGATAGCACCAATTGTCATGGCCTGGAGCAAGGTTAAAGACCTCGAAGAGACCGAAGTCGCGAACGCGTTGGCGACATCGTTGGCTCCAATGTTCCAAGCATCAAGGAAAGCAAAGAACAAACCGATCACGAAGATGTACGTGAACTGGGGGAGGGCCGCCATCGTATCTAGTCTCCTGTGGAGGGCTTGACAATGCAATGGCAATGAAGAAACGAGTGAAGTGAACTCCCGGATGGAAGTCAGCGCCAGGTATGATAGTGGAAAGGAAACCCGGGACACAAAAGCGACCTTGCAGGCATCTTCTTATATGGAACCACGCGACCACAGCGCAGTCTCTACCCGGTGCTCCAACAAGATCCCCCTGCTGAACGCATGTTCTTCAGACCAATCGCCTGCACCACGTTCTCTCCACCAAGCAATTGCCATGCCAATTGGAAGGGCAGTGTTGCCACACTAGCTGGACGTAAAGAAGAAATGATGCTGGGCAGTCGCTGTGTCCGGTTGCTTCGATGAGAGACGCGTTGGAACTGATTCGACGGGTCGCTGCTTGGCCTCTTGGGGCTATAGGCATGGCAAAGACGACAATGGGCGAGCTCCCGAGGGTCCGTGGTCTAGGTAATATAGCGATGGCGAATGCAAGATGTCCAGATAACGCGCCATTGGATCCGAGTACTGCAATCAAGTTCGAAGACGACGGCGCGCCGATGAAAATCGCCTCGACGCCATGTTTGCTGCTGTTGTATAGTGAACAGTATCTGCGACGTCCAGAAATGCCACGATGGGAAGTTGTTCAAGGTTCGTCGCTAGAGAATCAATGTTCAGTCCGAGACGTTCGCACCGCGTCGTCTCATCCAACCAAATTCTGCGCTTCCGACACGTGCAACTTCAACGCTTATATACTCGACTTCACGCAGGATCAACGCCATGGATGCCCAGTCGTTTCTGCAGCATCAGAACAAAGTCCGTCGTCTTGGACGTCTCACTCCGTGGACTCTGCCACATGCTGACGTCCAAAAGCAACCTCTTTGTCAAGTGTCGCGCGCAGAAGCACGTCTGCTTTTCTAGGGTCTACTAGGCATTACCGAGATTGATGGCCCGCAAGGTCTTGCTGTACGGAGCACGTGGGTTCGCTATCTATCTGGGAAGACACGCACGTGTTCATGGCGAAGGACTGCAACGACCCATCAAACAGCACACGCGACATGGTTCTGCTCAGCCGCTGCTCACAAGTCTGCGTGCGGACTCTCAATGGTAAACGATAAAATCATCGATATCCAAGGCAGGTAGTACTCGCACACCAGGCTTTGAGATGCAGAAGCGACGTCAACAGTATCTCAAAAGCTGGCATGCTCTAAAATACGTCCGAAGCCTATGGTGATAGCACAAAGAAAATGTCGACATGGCTGGTGCTCGAGTCGTACACAAAATTTAGCGTCAGTCCTGTACGCCATCACCAAATGTTTACCAGAGAATTATTTCTGCAAACTCTACAGTTAGGTTTTGCGTGGCGACATCGTGACATAGATACATGCGGTCGAGTCGCCGAAGGTACCATTATGCCTTGCCATGGCTGTTGCTGTGACACAGCCACAAAGTCATTTTTTGGCACGGACTTGCTGTTGTGGACTCACCAGCGACATGACAAAGGGGCATCACTATGTTCGTCAGCATTCCCGCAATTGGTCTGAAAATTTTCGTCGCTGCCAGTGGAAAAGATGATTTTCAGCATCGATGCCTCGTCCGACCAGGCGTAACAGTCAAATGACGACGACCATGGTACTCAGCAGCAAGGCGGCACATTAACCAACAGCAAGCCTATTGTAAGTCCACTCTTGCTACTAGTAACCATCAAAACCTGCCGTACGGACCAATATACTTTTTGCAGTCCACCATGGGCCATGGCTGAGGTAACTTGAAGAGGCATCCGCTTGTGTTGACGTTGTATTGAAGCTCGACGACTCGACGCTCTCCGAACGGAGTGCTTCAGCATTGGAAGACGAATGGTAGAGTTGCAAGTATGGAACGAGTACAAAGGTCGTCATGTTGTGACCAGTCGGTCAAGCATCGTATCTTCCACGAGAAGCCAGCGGACTGACAGCGAAAATGTGATATCGGCGTGTCCTCCGCGTGCGTGAGGGAATTTGTTGCTCCAGATGCCAACGGCGTTCTCTTTCTAGCAATTGCACATCGTAGCCACGGTCGCGTTTCCCATCATTCCAGCAAGCTGATATGAAAATCGGTCTCGGGCGAGATCTCGGCTCTGGGGTTGTGAATTCACGCGTTCCTGAACGCGTTGAGGCACAGTCTATGCGAACATCAGGCCACAGATGCCGTTGTGGAGCGAGGCTGCAACCCATCAAGGGGAACAATGCGAACACCTGTCCGTCCATGGGCGAACAGGTCTCGGAAAGCATTCGCACAGGACTGCATTCCGATGTCCCGAGTATGGCCGTGCAATTGCTGTTTGCGATTTCGCGGTCCTAGATGGCGGTGAGTGTGCAAGACAGAAGAAAGAAGGAACAGACCAACAGTTCTCGACGGCACTTTGGCCAGCGGGAGACCTTATGCGAAATGTAGAAGTCCATGGGCGATGTAGATCGGGGAGAGCTAACTTGGTTGTTTGCCCTGATTGATCCAGCCGGGGAGCCTTCCACGCACCCGTCCACCTGGATCGGAGCATTTGCCGTGGTGTATCAACGGTCAGAGCCATAGATGGCGTACTACGAGGCGGACTTCAGGCCGGCAGAGAGGTGTTTCGATGTGTTTCAGCCATAGAGGGGAGATCCAAAGATACACAGGAGGCGGCACTTGAGAAAATCACCATGCGACACTTGCTTGTGAGTCTTGAGGTGGCGGTGGAGGCAGGGACTCCAGAGGTGGCAGTAGGGTGATGGGACGGACCTCCAACGGTTTGTTGTCTCAGATCAGCATGGGATTTGGAATGCGATAGGAGAAATCCCATGTGGATTGCTACTCGAAGGTTTGCCCAACGTATATCCAGATATACTCGTAGCTTTTGTCCGCTGTTCCAGCTCAACTTTCGTGTGTTGTTGTGTACTGTACAATGTCCAGATATGATTTTGCGCGTTCTCGAGGTCCAGTGGTCTCCATTAATCAAGTTTGATGATCCTGCTCGGGGATAGCTGGAAACAACATTGGTCGAAGGTTCTCTGCTTTTGTGCAATGCAAGGCCGGAAAGAAGCAACAGATCTGCAATCGTCGATTTGGAGCGGAGACATTCATCGAAGCGGCACGATGGGGATATATGTACTCGATCTTTGCCTGCCCTGCGAGCGCCCCTGCGTTCTCCAACGCTCGGGGCTTATATCAAGGGACCATGCACGCGACTGAGACATGTCTCTGGCAGTAAGGATCAATGCTGGGGTTAGATCAGCTATCCCAGATGGTTCAACTCCTTCGCGACAGGTAGTGTTACATCGATTTGTTATCGAACGCGTTCGCTGAATAGAGACGCAGGCGTCGGTAAGTTCCAATAGGCCGGAGACTGCTATGTACGATCGGAAACTTCGATATCACAGCCACTCTCATGTAAACACAGCTCAACAACACGCCATGTGGCTGATCGACCGCGGTCAAATTCACGGCTTCTATGACCTCGGATGCAGTGGACGGCAAATATAACTGTCCCAACACTTTGGGAAGGATTTTATTTGCGTTGACGTCTCTTAAGCAACTCAAGGTTGGAGGGCTGGAAGCTGTACTGAATCGTTATAGTTGTGCTCCTGCTGCAGTGGAAGATCTGGAGGCGGCTCAAAATGACAGGGCGCCTTGGGGCCATCCAGATCGGCTGCACTTGCAGATTGTTCTGGTTTGTTTACGACCAAAGATCTGGTCATCGAGCTCGGCAATGCGTAACGAATGGAGAGAGATACCATACGGTCCGCTTGCATCGGAATGCAACGTAGGGGCGTTCTCCGACGTAAATCCACGGCGCTGGAGCAGAGGTTACAAGCTGGTAACTTACCACGAACGGCGTTATTGTGGATGAGGGGCACCGAGCAGTGTAAACCAGGTTTGTGGAGGGGTTCAAGTGGTTGGGACCCCGAAAGATGATCGGCGTTTCATCCCTGCGCGAACGGGAAGCCTGTTCGTACTGTAGGGAGCAGGTGTTCAGGCGTTCCGTAGTCTGGGGATAGTTTACGGCAGCCCACACGGCTGGGGCTAAGTTGTCTAGTTACATAAACCCGCTGTATTTTCGTGTGCATTTTTCGATGGTGCGATGTGATGTGGGAGTATAGGCTCTTAGGGAATCGTCCCGTGTGTTGGTGGCAGCGAAGTCTATATGCCGTGTTGTAAAGTCAACCAGTCGGTGTTTACATTGCATTAGAGCAGCGGTGCACTTTCCGATGCAAAGCAGCACACCCTTCCAACCGTGTCGGATAGAAACCCGGGAGTCGTGCTCAGCCCACGCAGGGCACTCCAGCCCGTTCACGTCGATGAACTGCCGGCAGACGAGCAAGACACGACTCTGTGCGTGCTGCAGAGTGAGTCGAGCGGCCGGAAAAAGTAGGCAGGCAGCGAGTAATGGCTTTCTGGTGGCTGTGACAGGCGCCCTGCCAGAAGCAAAAGCAGGTGCCAGGAGACAACGGTACAAACGGGCGAGCTGCGATGCTTTCTTCACGGAGCACGACACCGCACCTAAAGGCAGGCTGGCCGTGCCCCCCTGGCGGTTTGTTTGTCTCAGAGTCTGCAAGCGGTCGAGCGGGGAAAGCTTTTGCTTCCACGGATGGGAAGACGCTGGCTCGCGTGCCATGCTGTTGGTGAGAGTATGCGCGTGTGCAGCAATTCAGCAGCAGCTCTCATGCCAGCACTTCTGCATCCTGCCTTCGTCACCGGCGCCACCTGCCTCACCCTCCACACGCGCGATGCAGGTCTCCTTATGTTGCCAGATATGACGACGGCGCAGGAAGGGCACGGCGAGGGTTCCAGCATGGGAACCCACCGCCACGGAGCCTAGCGTAGGGTGGCTCGAGATAGCGCAAGGTACTTGAGCTCAAGGAGCCGTGCTTGGGAGACGCTACTCGCGGAAGACGAGGCCCGGAAGGGATACCCGCACCGGACGATCATGGGCCGTCGACACCCTGGCTCGCCTGGGAAGGTTGCCGTCATCCGCGCCTATAACGCCAGAGGGAGGATGTGATATGATATAGCACGCGTGCTGCTTAGCTGGCCCAGGTATCGCGTCGCCGGCTCGCCACCTGCGAGATGTCTGATCGGAGGAGGCGGACCGCGTGTAGTGCTGGTGGCCAGACCACGGTAGCGCGCCTGGCTGCGTGCGATGGGGTGAGTTTCACTGGCAAACGGCTCCCAGCAGTGCGTGTGTAGGGTCCTCGGGTCATGGACTACTGAGGCACTACTATAGCGGGCAGGCAGCTAGTGCCGGCTTCTCTCTTCCACGCTTTTCTGGGGGCTGCTGGACGGCGTCCTTCACAAGCGCGCCTCACTGACACCTCTGCGCCTTGGGCGATCGTCGGGTCTCAGTCAGGGAGGTGTCGGTAGCGTGACGGTGTTAGATCGGGTTATGCTTCTCGCTTGCCTTGTATGGCAGCACATCGATGGCTCGCTGCACCTGGCCGCAATGGCCGCGTGGGTCCACACTGGTAGTAACTAAAGAGCTAAACTCTCTCCTTCAACCCTGTGGTAGCCGGGCATCGAGCGAGCAATACTACTTGATGTCTGCGACTTGCCGTTCGAGCTCGTGCTGATTCTTCCTCCTCCTCCTCATCATCACCATCCTTGCAGCCATCATTCGACAATATACCATTCATCTCCCACTACCAGGCCCTCGGACATCACTTCCGACTTCGTTTCTTAGCACATCGCAAACACTATCGACTCAATTTCGGGCCTCTGCATCTCCAGCCTGCACCCTTGCTAGCCCTCTCCGCGGCACAAACACTACTCATACATAAACATGGCCACCGCAAACTCCCTTCGTCCCCGGCCCTCCCGTCCAGCCTACCTCGACGGCCTCTTCAGTCCCAAACAATCGGTTTCTCAAGACTACAGACCCAGAACTCCCAGTCTGACCAGGAGCACCTACTCATCGACCGAAAGCATAAACGCATCCATGTCTTCCTGCGATACCCAGCAAACCTTCAACCACACTCGCCCTCTTACTCCGGCGTGTGAGGAAGAATACGAAGGCAACTCCTCCGGCGACGACAACAAATCAGTCCTCTCACTCTCTCTCACCCGCTCTCTCAAACCTCGCCTTCGCCTTCGCAACTTCAGCCTCCACCGTCGCTCAGAACCTCAACTCCAACGCAACGGCAGTTCATCGCGACCAACAAGCGGCGACTCCACTGGCAAGACATCACCCAACGTCGCCAATTTCTTCCAGAAGAGGCACTCCAACCCCACGACAAAGCCTTTGCCGGCCGCAGTACCAACACAGGCAGCACCAGTGCAGGCTCAAACACAAGAGCTCAACTGTCACCGTTGCTACTACTTCGCCGCAAGGAACTGCAAAGGCTGGACCATGGGTGGCGCAGCTAACGACGCCTGCGAGGCATGCTTGGTAAGTTTCGATCGCATCAAACTTCTTTAACATTACACATCAGCTAACATCTACTCCAGCAAGCCGGCTTCTTCGGTGCTCCATGAACACGTTCATCAACCCATCCATCATCGGGAAACAAAAAGCAACCATCCTTTCTTTTCTTTTGTCTTGTGCTTTGAACTTTGAGAATTTAGCGAGGGCGCCCTGGGAACGATTACGACACTTATGACAAAACAGGCCACTCGTGCCTCGTCTTTCCTTCTACTTTTCTTCACTAACCGACAAGCTCGCCATCAACCCCGGCGTGGGAAACGCGCGGCTGTCTCTTTACACTTTTTTCTTTTCTTCTGTCTGTTGATGTTCACAAATTTGTACGAGTACACACAACCTTTACGAGGAGGGGGAAAGATTCTAAGATCGGGGACGCAAGTCCATCAGGCGTTTATCGAGCCACGCTGCTGCAACGGCCTCGAAAGTTAGCAATTTATGCACAATCAAAATCACACACGCATGATGTGTTTATCAAAAACAAACTTCCCCACCCGCCGATTCACGGTACTTCAAAGCATATCTGTCTTTTGCACCAAAACCTTGCTGGTGTTGTGATGTTCACCAAACCCCCAATTCAAAACATGCAGCGTCACACGACCAAGCCACCACCGAACGGTGCCAAAACCGCCCTCGTGCCACCACTGACGACAAGACGACATGAAGGCAGCGATGTTCATCGCTTCTAATTTTTCCAAGGGCCTGAGGTGCTGTGGAAAGACAAAATTCCAACACGTGCTTGCTTAAATTAACACACGTGCTGCCATGCGTGCATGCATGAATGCATGCTTGCATTAAGGTATTGATTGCTATTAATTACATACATTACCAACCTTGCACACTACTGAGTAACAAGTGACGTCCAGGCGATAAGCCACCATCTCCACCGAACCGATGCAGGTTTCGTAAGGTAGCCCTGAACGCTCCTTCCTTCGCAGTGACGTTCCGATCATGCACACATGCAAGCCTCCAAAGCAGAGATCAAGATCGGGGCTTTTCGGTGTTCTTAGCAGTGGTGGAGCCTATGCAGCAGCATGCAGCAAGAACTCGGCCCAGCGACCGAGTTTCCCAGCTGCGCCGAACGCCGCCGCCGGGGAAGCCGCAAGCTGCATCGGACTCTTCTCCACCAGACCCTATAACAGCGCAATACTGCAGCCTTAACACGCGGGCTGAAAGGCTTACTTGGTCCGCTCTTGCGTCCCGCGTTATATAATACTGCATATGCTTAAGCATATGGCCCAAATCGTTGTTGCCGCGATTCGGGAAGTGGGCCCAAGGGTTCTAACATACGCAATCCTTTCGCTTCCGGGGCCCTGGATGGGTGCGAAGGCTGTTATTCTGACGTGCATTGCGTCTCATGGTGGGAAGCGAGATGGCCTCTTTAGGACGCTGCAGCTCATGGCGGGCGCGTGAGAGGCAGGGGTGGGGCCACGAGGGTATAATATGAGATCTCTTTGACTTTTTCGCTTTCGGCGTGCGTAGTAGTTCACTAATAAGGCTGCGCCATCGGAGCGGGCGGAGGGCTGTTTTTGGTATGTCGGTTCAGGGAAGCTCATATACCTCGGTGCGGTCCTCGATAGTGGGCAACAGAGGCGCGAGGGCGTTGGCGTCGCGGAAAACCTCGGCCACGTTCTCGCGCATGCTGCGCAGCTTTTGCTGCAGGACCTCGTATGGCGCTTCTTTCGCCGTGTATTGGCGGATGACTTGCTTGGTATCGTGCTCGATGTAGACGCGCGTGTCGCGCATGCGCACGATGACGCCGTCGAGGCGCAGGAAGAAGCGGCTGAGCAGGAGCAGTCGGTCGGGCATGACGCGGATTTTGATGCTGAGCAGGCCGATGCCGTTGTCTGCCAGCTCGTCTTCGTACAAGTCTACGGAGTCGAAGAAGAGGATGGGGTCTGGGCGGCTGAGCAGGTCTGTCCGGATGGGATGCTTGGTTTGGTCTGTTGTTTGCCATTCTCCCTTGCTCTCGCCGGTATGTGTGGTGCCTTTGTAATCGGTGCTATAGCTCCAGTCGAAAGGCTTGACGACCTGTTGCACGCCCTCCGTATCGCGATCCTTCTTCCACGCATCTGCAACTGCGACCTGAAGCATACCCTCCTCCGTCTTGCTGACACGGTCGAGAGCGTCTCCTGCATTGAAGTCTAGGGCCCAGCCGCTGGGAATATGTTCGATTGCGACAAAGTTGTCTCCAAAGATCATCTCGGGAATCGGTATGCCAATCCTGTTGCCCAGCTCTTCGATCGGATCGGCTTTGAGAATGGGCTGCTTGCGCGTGCTGATTTTCCACTGGCCATTTTTGGTGGTGAAAGACTTGACACCTGCCTGAGGGCCAGGTGCCTTGGTTGGAGATACGGTCCCGTTGGCAGCCATGGTCGATGCTGGTATAGTAGTGTGTCGTCACCGGTCAATACAGCCTTGAATCTCGAACATTGAAAGCTTGAGAGCTTCAACCTCAGGCACCAATGAAGAACGAGCGGATGTTCTTCGGGTGAAGCCAACTCTTAGGCTTCAACAGAAAGCTCGCGATGGTCGATGATTGTAGATCGTTTGTTCTGGACAGGCCCCCAACATCGCACAGTCTACTTGAGTGGACTTGCACCAACTAGCAACATGGAGAATACCTGACCTGCTAAAGCGAGTCCGTCACCCGTCGCGCACAACGCCAACAACATCCCTGGAAGGCGAAGGTGACGAAAAGTGGGTCTTCGTCACGTCCTCATTTCGCAAAAACGCTCGTTACCGTAACCGTGAAGAAAAGCATGGCAACGTCTCTCAACTAGACTTTGGTCCCTGAAAACAGCAACTGGCTCTCGCGCGGCCGCCTTCTCAACTGACTTTATCAAAATATAGAACTCACAACGGCTTTCTGGCAGTCATCTCCGCACCCTGTGAAGCTTTGTATACGGTCCGCCGCGCCAAGCTGAGTTTCGTGCGCTGTGACCACGGCCACCTCTGCTCAAGGACGTAGAACTCCGGTGCTTGGTCCTTCGAGTGTGCCTCTGGCTTGCGGAGCTGGAGCTCGTCCCTTTGTCAAGGAATCTCCACAGTCCACACCAATGCACCATGAATTGCATTGAGCGACTATCGCCGGTGCATCTGCCGATTCTCAAGTACAATTACCCGGTGCACGATGGCATATACCGAGCGACGTAATGGTATTGGTCCAAGCATCTTGCATGCGTTGACAGACTGGCAGTCGATCAGTTGGCGACTAGTGCGCTCGAGATATGAAATACCGGGTTCATGTGTCGGATGGCATCAACACTCGAGTCAGCATAACAAGGCAATCTCGGAAAGCCTCGATTCTGGAGTTGACGTGACTCGATCACTCGATCAAATACTTGGACGGAGCGCACTGTCACTGACTAGGATCTGAATAATGCGCAATTAAGCTAAGGGATAGACGTTATAGTTGTGAGTCGTGACGATATACAGTCCTCTGACGCATGCCACTGTTGTATTTTCAAGGCATCTGTTCCTGACTAAGCAATAGGACAACCACCTACAGACTACTCGTCGCTGGACTCCTGCGCTTTCTCCTTCTGCTGTATCTCTCTGTTGTGTAGGAATCTGGTCAAGAAAGCCGTGCAGATCAGAAGCGCCGAGATGACCGATCCTCCGATAAATCCTTTGCGGTACCTTGGAGCGTCGACTTGCTGCCAGATCACCAAAGGTAGCCAAGCCTGGCAGACATACGCCATTTCGTTCATCGAAGCGGTCACCAATGCTCGCTCCTCGTTGTCGTCGGCGCATATTTCATGGGCCCAAGCGAAGCAGAGACCAGAGAGCCCGTATCCGCACCCTGCAAGGATGTAGCAAGCCCACTGCCAGTGAACGGGGATATCCCAGTATGCGAGCGACGCGCAAGTGATGATATTCATGCCCGCACCAAAGAGCATCGGTGGCCAGCGTTTGCCGCGCAGGAATGTGTCCGAGGACCATGCATAGATCAATGTCGTCACTACAGCCACAGCGTATGTCGCTGTAGGATAGACGTTGATCTGCCAGACTTCGTACTTTGGTTCCTTGCTCCTCTTGAGATATTGCGCAAATACCGGTGCAGCTGCAGATCCGCCGTTGTTGAAGGTGATGTATAGGAGGGTGAGCACGTAGATGTGCCATGAGGTGAAGATCTGCGAAGTCAGTCATGATCCCTTGTTGGACGCAGGTACTCTCGACATACCTTCTTGAACTTGGCGCGAGTATATGGCTCTCTGCCTTTCCGACCTTCAAGCTGCATCCGTTCGACCGCGAAAGCTTTCTCTTCGGGCTTGAAATACCATGCACGGGTGTTCTCAGGCATGTCTGGAAGAAAGATGTAACCGAGGAGACCGACCGGGAGCGAGATCACTCCATCCACAATAAAGAGCCACTGTGCCGCAAGTCAGATCATTGCATCAGACACGAATACACATTTGTCAAAGCTTACCTGCCAGCCACGGAACCCGCCCTTGCCCTCGAGGTTATAGACAGCCGCCATCAGATATCCACTGAACATACTTGCCAAGGAACCCGCTGTGTGGAATATGCAGCTTCGTTTGGCCAATTCGTCTCTGCGATACCAGGATCCGATGAGGTACTGCATGCCTGGATAGAAGCCGCTCTCAGCTAGTCCGACGAAGAATCTCACCGCATACAGCTGTTGCGCAGTGTTGCAGCGCGACGTGCAGAACGTAAGGACAGTCCAGACGATTTCTAGGGTCGGGATCCAGATTGAAGGCCGCACCCTGGTTAGAATCATGTTACTTGGGATTTCGCCGATAACGTAGCCGACTGTCCAAAGGGTTTGCATGTAGTTCAATTCGTTGCCGTAGAGGCCGAGATCCTCTTGCCTTTGCGGGAGTCAGCATGGGATCAGGTTCCGACCGGATTTTGTCCTTCAACTTACATGCCGCTGACGAACGCATTGTTGATGTTGTTCTGATCCAGATACTTGATGAAATAGCCTGTAAACGCATGTCAGCATCTGTTTATTCGAGATAAGCTTCTTTCCCCCTTACCCAAACTCGCAAAAGTCAACACTGCTAAATCCAGTTTGAACAAGAAGTGTCGCTCCTCGGGTGATTTATCCAGCGAATCCCAGATGTAGCTCTGCCATTTTCGTTTCGGCTCCGCATCAATGATTTCGACAGCTTGCTGCTGCACCTGAACTTCCTGGTCCTCGAATTTGGCCATCTTGAGACCGACGGCTTAGGCAAGCTTACAAGAGTGAAGATCAGCTTCACAAACCACGACCAAGCTTATAATAAAAAAGTACTATTGCGCATAGCGATACCGGAACACATGATTCAACCAGTCTAGCCGCTGTCACCTGCCGGTCGACCCGGGGTGCAGACATATCGGAAACCTGCAAGACGAACAGCTGCATTGAGTTGACGTGCTCGCCATGGTGGAGCAGGAACTCTATTCAACCACAGGTGCTCAGTAAGCACAGATAAGCATTGAGGCGAATAGTCTTGTCCGTAATACATCGTGACAAGAGAGATTGGCGTTTATTGCGGGGTGAGAGTTCTGCAACCACGAGGAATGATCGCGATGGTGTGCGTGGGCTGCATATTACGTGCTCGAAGCTGAATATCGCGATATTGCTCGCGCGACACTGCGGGCTTCTGGACTACAACGTTACTGTGCCAAGTATATGTACTTGGATACTTTTTGATTAATGCGATATCATTGCGACGAGCTAATCATGAAATTGGCGAAGAATGACTCGACGGGCGAATGGTGGTCCAAAGGCCCAACAAAAGATACGTGCTGATCCGGTCGCAATATCGCAAGACATCCATCCTTCTTATCTATACCGAACTTCTCATATGCCGAGCTGCATGGTTCGAAATCAGCTGCGTCGTCGGAGAAGATCTTCCATAGGTCCCAGCCTTGTGCTCCGTCCCATGGATGGTAGACTTCGTGCAAATCGAGCGGCTCGACAGAAGCCCGCGATCCGGAATTGAGGAGCAGGACCTCTATTGTGGAAGTCGCATGGCTCCCATCTTTCGAGTATTTCCGCTGGAGGTTCTGAAGGGTCTCACCGAGACTATGCACGACTTTTCGTTGTTTCTTCGAACTAAGGTCGCCGGCAAAGACCAGGATCCTCCATTTGCCGGTGCTTGGGAGAGCGTTTGCGAGATGGACTACCGTCGAGTCACATTGGCTCACGACTTTGTGTGACGGTAGTCTCTGGCCCAGGGCGATATTCTTCGCAATACCATCGACACTTCGGGGCGCGACATTGCCATTGGAATTTCCGAATTGACGTGGTTCTCGATCGGCGGCAAGACGCGTTACCAAGGTATTCGGCTCATAGGTGACAGACACACCACTCAGGAATTTAGAGAACCCATCGCGGAAGTTCTGATACTCTTCCGACGCACCACTCGGGCCTTGCGAGTAGAACTCCGACATCTGCTTGTCCAGTTCGATCAGGCGCAAAGCTATCGGCCGCCGTTCGGCATTGTAGGTCGACAGGATGTCATGGTGAGCTGTACCTGATATGACTGCGCCGAGCTTCCAACCAAGGTTGTATGAATCTTGCATTGAGACATTCATGCCTTGGCCCATGGTGGGAGAATGAGTGTGAACGGTGTCTCCGGCGAGGAAGACTCTGTCAGACTATTAGCTCAACCATCCAGGCTTGACTGTTGGGTAACTCACCGATCCAGGTGACTGAAGCTTTTTGCTACACGTTGGCCGACCTGTCTTCGTTAGCGACTGGAATTACTTCATCGACAAACGATCTCCACTTACTGTGTATATGGAGTGCCAATCGCACACTTCGAAATTAAGCGTGTAAGGCTCAAGTACCTTTCGCGCTTGCTCTACCATCTTCTCAGGTGTGAAAGCGTCGCCATCGAAATCCTCTTCGGACTCAGTCTCCGCAAGCTGAATGTAGAAACGCACCAACCTGTCTTCTCTAGGAACGGTCATAATGCTTCCATTATCTGAGTGGATCGCGCAAGACTGGCGGATGTCGGCTACATCTGGTTAGTCTCGTCAGATTGTCAAATTGCGGAAGCTACGCACGGAAATCTGTGAGCGGCACGATGTCGACGACGCCAAAATGCTTTGTCGTCTTTTCGCCTTCGAGTTTTATGTCCAGCTGCTGTCGCACGGTGCTATGTCCGCCGTCGCAACCGACTACATATTTCGCGCGGATGATCTCGTGATTGGCGTTCTCTATTGGCACCGCCTTGTCAGATCTGGTTCCAAACCACGTCTGGGCGTTCGACTGATACCTTCGTCTGAGTCGCAGCGTAACTTTACTTGCACAGGATGAGAACCTCCTTCAGCTGCAACGTTCTGGTCGATTTTTAACCTTTCCAGAGTCGTACGTCGCTCAATGTGGACTCCATGAGCCTGGAGGTGAACACATATTATCTGCTCCAAGATCCCTTGACTAAGAGACAACTGCGGAAATCTACTCAAGTCGGAAGCCTGAGATTTGACTCTCTGAGATCGTTCGATCTTGTTAGGGTGAGTCTTGTCTGGATTCTGACCTTTGTGTCAGCCAGCCATACAAAGAAATATGTCCGACGTCAGGATATACGTACCCAGGCACATATCTCGTTGATGCGGCAAGATCTCGATGGGAAGCCATCGATCAGACCGAAGCTGTCTAAGATCTCAAGGGTCCTGGAGTGCAAGCCATCCGCGTGACCGGTCTGGATTCTGTCGGGCTTGCTGTCGATGACCCGCACTTTGATATCGTATTGGGTTGCCCATAGTGCCAGCATTAAGCCTGTAGGGCCAGCGCCGCAGATCAAAAGATCGGTCTCGGATTCCATCTTGGCGGTCAGTTTGCGATTTGCTCGTGGTGTGCGTTCGTATCGATTGAGGATATAAGTGATACCAGTGTCGTCTCAACACGATACCGGGATACTAGATGAGTAAGAGCGAGATGATAAGCTGTCATTTGTTCATCGGAACTGTTTCCCATAGCCAGGAGACAAGCCCGACGCCCGTTATGCAATTCTGCGAGCATCATGACGACGAAAGCCATGATGAAGCGAGGATGAAGTCACATACCAGCCCCGAAACTCCGGCTCGAAAGCGGTTATATATACGCACACGCTTCTCCATCATGGAGAATCCCCACTTGCAATCTGGGGATTCGAGATTCGTATCTATTTTCGTACCGCGACAGCTGCTGCCTCCGTGAGATGCAACGGATGCTCCGTAGAACGCGGAGTCAAGTCCTGCAATGACGGAGTTACATGTCATGGCAAGGTGAGGCACTTCACACGGGTATACCGGACTGTCACAACCGCACATGGCATTAACAAAAATGATGGTAGTATTGCGACAGTTGTACGATGAACGACCAGTCTCGCCGTCACCAGAGTGTCAGCTCGAGTTTGTGACGGAAGTAAACATCGAGCCAGCGAGAGATGATATAGTAGAGCTCGTTCCATGACCTTAATTTTGCACCTTGTATATCCTGATTATCATCGCTTCAAGTAAAAGACATGCTTGCCGTACAGCCAATCACGAATGGTGCTCTTGTACACCCATCAGGCCACCAAGAACCATATCACGTACCACCAGCGACTCGGAAAGATGCATCTCAACCCTCTGCTCCTCGAACCACCGAACACTACGACATAATCGACATCCGAAAAGGCGGTATCTCCATGAACCTCTCCGAATCGATCCGAGCCAGTCTCCAAACTTCAACAAACAACTGCCCTCGCTCTCTCCCCTCCCTCCTCCTCTGGGACGAGCAAGGCCTCAAACTCTTCGAGAAAATCACCTACAACCCTCAATACTACCTCACAAACGCCGAGATCGATATCCTCGAAACACACAGCAAAACCATCGCAGAGCAGATCGAGCCGGGAACACTACTTTTGGAGCTTGGGAGTGGCGCTTTGCGGAAGACTGAGATTCTTCTAAGGGCCATTGAGGCGCAGGGGAAGGATGTTGATTATTATGCTCTTGATCTGGATCGGAATGAGTTGGCAAGGACTTTGAAACAACTTGGACCTACTAGTTATCGGCATGTGAGGTGTCATGGTCTTTTGGGGACGTATGATGATGGTCGGGCGTGGTTGTCGAAAGCCGAAACTGCGGACAGATCGAAAGCTGTACTCTCACTTGGATCGACGATAGGTGGATTGACCAGAGTCGAGACGACAGAGTTCTTGCGAGAGTGGTCAAGCACACTGCAAAGCTCCGGGACGAAGAGTAGAAGCCAAGTCATCATCGGTCTCGATGGAAATACAGATGGTGCGACAGTGTGGAACGCATACAACGATTTCGCTGGAGACAATCGTCGGTTCGTGATGAATGCCCTTTCTCACGCGAACCACGATCTGGGATGCGAAGCCTTCCGTCTTTCAGAATGGACAGTCGAGGGGGTCTGGGACGCAGTGGACAAATGCCACAACCAGTACGTCGTGCCGTTGAAAGACGTGATTCTCGAAGGAACTTTTCTTCGAAAGGGCGAGAGAATCTTGGTATGCCAAAGTTACAAATGGGATCACGTCGAGCGGAAGCGCTTGTGGCAACGCAGCAATTTGGCGGAGAAGGCGCAGCTTTGCGCAAATGGGAATGACTTGTATGGTATGTTTCCGTTGCCTCTGATTGTAGATGGTTTCCAGGTGCAGCCAGCTGAATAAAATTGATTAGGGATCCACATACTGTCGCCTGCTTGCTAGCTTGCACGGTGACTTAGTACCCCTTCTGGGCATGTCTTCCCCGATTGACTGATCTGCTGATGCGCCGGATAGGTGTGTCGTGTGCTTTGGAGATGAAGCAAACGGGTCCAGGAGAGCTCTTCTTCATTCCATTCTGATATTCTGTTCAGATTGTACACGTAACCATCGACGGGTTGCCCACGTATTGTCCAGGCAAGCTCATTAGTTGAATGAAAGCCACAACGAGTTTGCAGGATATAATTTGATGAATCTCGTTCACCAAGAAAAGAAGACGGAAATAGCAATCCGCACCACACGGAGGCCAAATACAACAATAAATGAGAAACATGAATCATTAGGCAAATATCATTATCGAATCATTTACCAACATCATTACCAAGAGCGAAACCCCACCTCATACTAAAAATCTCTCCTACACCCTCACCGTCTCAACGGCGAACTCCCCAGCTCTCCCTCATCATCCAGCTCCCTCAGCGCCCCAACCATACTAAACTCCTCCCCATCATCATCATCAACATCATAATCAGGCGCACTCGGGCTCATAAGCGGACTATGCGCCACCTTCGGCCTGCTCTTAAAAACAGAATCGTACTCCACGCCCTCGTCAAACAACTGTTCGCGAGGGGTAAAAATCCTCTTGTTGGCGCTGCTGTTGCTGTTGCTGTTTTCGTCCATTTCGTCGGCTTCGCGGCTGGGCGTCAGCTGGTCGAAGCTCACGCGGCGGGGGGCGCGCGGGGCGGTGTTGGGGTGTTGGTGAACGGAGGTTTGAGAGCGGGTGTGCTGGGCGGGACGCTGGCGGGCGATTGTTGGGGTGGAGGAGGAGGAGATGGACTGGCGGGTGCGGTCGGCAAGGGAGCGGGCTGTTTGGGGAGAGCTGGTGGAGGGCGGGAGGGGGAAGTTGTCGGGGTTGATTGTGGGTGACGGGGAGTCCTCCGGGGTGCTGGAGTTGTTGCTGGATGTGAAGGCCATTGAGAGGCGTGTTCGGTCGGCGAGGGATGGTTGGCGGCTGGGAAGAGCTGGTCTTGCAAACTCTGTCCTGTCCGTGATGGGATCTTGTTTGGGTGGGTCGAGGTTGACAGGAGATGCGGAAGATGTAGGCAGGTCGAAGTTGGGTCCTTTTCCGCTGTCAGGTGCGCCTCTGGTTTCGTCTTTATTGGCATCGCGTATGCCTAGTCCAGATAGTGCAGCGTCAATCCCGCCAATAGACTCATCCGTCTCTTCCTGCGGTGGCGGAAGAATAGGCGTAGCCTGGCGATACTCCCCATTCCGACTGCTACCAAATCGACCGTTACCATTCAGCGTACCATCAATGCTCGCCGCAGACTCATCAACCTCTACTTGAGGCGAAGGCAACTGTGACGAGGGGCGAGACATGAATCCAGAAGTCGGACTTTCCCCTCCTGGTCTGGCAGATTTGAGTGGCGAAAATAGTTCCGTCTTCAAGGGTATCGGGCCACGTTGAGATATGACCTTAGGTTGCTGGTACGACCGTGATCGCGAAGAAATACGCCGGCCCATGCCAGGTCTGAATGGTGCAGGCGATTGAGAGGGTGAGTGCTGCATTGACGGCGAGCGCGAATGATGGCGGTTGTGGGAAGATTGGAATGAAGAGGTTCGGCTAACGCCAGTGACAGCAGAGGCAGAACGGCCGTGTCGTGCATCGTTGTTCGTGTTGGATCCGTTATCATTTCGGCGTGCGTTTTGTGTAAGTCTGAGATCCTCTCGCATGGCAGAAAGGATGTTGTCGTAGCCCGTGACGCATGCAGACGCAGCTCTCGCGTGAGAATTCTTGGCTGGGGACGAAGGGCGTCCCTGTGACCTGTTATCGCTCAGGGTGAGGTCTGCATGTCTATTGAAACGGATAGCCACAGTTTGACCAACGGCCCTGGCCTCTTCCACTTGCGAAAGCTTAGGTTTGGCAGCCTGCAGCCTGTCGTACAGTGCTTGCCACCTCTTGAGTCGTGAACTTTGTCCTCGAGCTTTGCTTACGATGTCCTCCGTGATCTCAGGCTCGTCTTGTCCGAGAATAGACACTCTTGAACGCCGATCTCTGCTGAAAAGCCGTTCGGTAGATTCCGCGAGCATGCGATCACTGCTGGCGGCACTACCACCGGACAGCAGGGCCTCCTCAAACCCTTCATCGCCCACCCAGCCTTTGCGTAGGACATCTTCCAATGGCTTGAAGTGTTCCAATTGTTTCTGGACTTGGTCATGCTTTCCATTGTCCTGCAAAACCGCCCTCCGTCGTCCCAAGTCTTGCTCTTTCTCCTGCAGCACATTCCCCAGCTGCGCAAACTCCTCCCCAAGACGCTGCTTGTCTACCAAATTCTTGTTCAGGGAAACTCTGTGAGCAACCAACAGGGGAAGCAAAGCCTCTCTATCCGCCTTGCGAGGTCCATGTACCGCACCCAAAGTCTGCGCCAGAGGCCTTCCGAGACCCATCTTATCCTTCTTGCGCACAACTCTCTTCCGCACCACAACGGCAGAGAATGCGACGCATATCTCCCAGAACTTGTCGCCAGAGCATTCGTCCAGCATTGTCTTCCGCAAGACTGTCTCCCTTCCAAGAACACCATTCTTCTTGAGCCCATCCAGACAGCGGTAGAGCGCTGCCCGGAGATTAATGCTTTGCAGCGGCTCAAGAGGTGGGAAGAAAGGCTGCAGCTTCTCGGCAGTCACAGCTGGGTCGAAGAG
>Ga0265797_10001917_pt1 | contig 36072 bp, 33 predicted proteins | sample P2T30metagenome_FD_192433 | JGI IMG/M metagenome (GOLD analysis project Ga0265797, IMG submission 192433) | Plant litter microbial communities from East Loma Ridge, Irvine, California - P2 T30 | ecosystem: Environmental > Terrestrial > Plant litter > Unclassified | place: USA: California...
GCAAACAAATCGACCATGCCGCGATCGCCAAGCGCCACGGTGCGCGTACGCGGCGCCACTTCGTTCACGGCTGGCGTGGCATCCTGGCCGTCGCCGTTCACGCCGCCGGCGCCGCCCTGGCCGCCTTGCGCGCGGCGGTCGCTATCTTGCTGTTGCTGGCGCTGATCGGGCACGTTGGCGTCGACCGTCGCATTGCTCAGCGCGATGCCGCTCTCGCTCATCATCTCGCGCAGGCGCGGCATGGCGTTTTCAAGCGCCTGGCGCACTTCTAACTGATCCGACGAGAAGGCGACAGTGGCCTGGTCGTTGCTCACGTTCAGCACGATCTGCACTGGTCCCAGGTCGGGCGGGTTCAGCGTCAAGGTGGCGGCTTGTTCCTTGCCGACCATGTACACGATGCGCTGGCTGACCTGGTTGTCCCAGGCCTGGGTGCCCAGGCGCGCCGGAATGTGGCCCGACACGGCGGCCGGATTGCCGGTCGCATCGAGCTTGGCTGCCTGCGCCTGCAGCGCGGCCAGCGGGGCCGGCGCTTCTTCGGCGACCGGCAATTGCTGTTGCTGCGTCTCGCGCAGCTGGGCCTGGAATTGGCCGGCGTCCGGTTCGCCCTGGGGCAGCGCGGTGGCGGTCGCCTGGCTGCGCAGCTCGGCCGGCGTCTGCTGCACGCCGCTGGCCAGCGTCAAGCCCTTGCTGCCGCTGTCGTCGGTCGCATCGCCCGTCATTGCTTTCAGATTGTCGAGCGCGGTCTCGAGGGCCGTCAGTTGCGCGTCGCCTTCCGTGGCGGCGCCCGCCAGGGTGGCGTCAGTACTCGCGGTGGTGCTTGCCGGCTGGGTCAGGCTGGCCATGAAGGCGAGCATGTCGCTTACCGGTGTGGCCGCCGCCGCTGCGGCCGCCTCGGCGGCTGCGGCATCGTCGGCATCGCTTGCTGCTTCGGCGCCGTCGCTGCTGGCTGCTTGCTTCGCCTTGGCTTCGCTCTCTTCGGCCGGCGGCCTGATCGTGGCGCGGGTGCCGTTCTCGCGTACCGGCTCGCGGTTGGCGGGCTTGTCGGCACTGGCCGGCTTGGCTTGTTGCGCCGGTTTCGATTGCTGCGCCGCCGCTTGCGGTTGTGCCGCTGCCGGCTGGCGCGCGGCCATTTCACGGTTCAGGGTGGCGCTGAACGCGCCGTTGCCGCTGCTGCGCGCCGTGTCGGCCAGCCGGTCGGGCGTGGCCGGGCGCGGCGTCGTGGCGTTGGCGCCGGTGACCTGGAACGGAAGGGTGTTGGTCTGCATCGTCATGTTGGGCTCGAATGTCGACTGTGTGTCAACGTTGTTTGTAACGGGCGCCGCGGGCGGCGTGGTCATCCATCTGTTTCTGGTCGCGCTTGTTCTCGATCTTGAGCGCCTCGCTTGCCGCGCGCTCGTTCAGGGTGCGGTACGACAGGCGCTTGCGCTCGCTTTCCTGCCAGGTCGTGCGCTCGAACGTCGCCTTGTTCTGCGCATGTTTCAGTACGTCGCGCTGGCCGTTCAATGCATGGTCCAGCTTGCCGATGAAGGCCACGAAGTTGTGGTACGCGAACGGCGTGATGCCGTTCATCTGGGCGCTATCGAGCTTGCGCGCGTATTCGTCGCGGTAGCCGACCAGCATCTCCAGCTTCTGCTCGGCGTCCTCGACCAGTTTCAGGGCCGCACCGAGCCGCTTGGCAGCCGCGTCGGAATCGCGCTGCGCCAGGTCGATCAGTGTTTCGAGAGCGGAAGCTTGGGCCATGGTGAATCACATTCTACTGCCCAACCGTTGCCCGCAATCACTAGAATAACGTGGTCAATCGCCCCAAGCTCTCGGGAAGCGAGGCGTTGTCGTGGATTTCCTGGCACAGGAATTCTTCGATCTGTGCATTCTTGGCAATGGCCTGGTCGAGCACCGGATCGCTGCCGGCCGCATACGCGCCCACGCTGATCAGGTCGCGCGAGCGCTGATAGCGCGAGTACAGCTGCTTGAGCTTGCGCGCCGCCAGCTGGTGCTCGTGCGTGGTGATCGAGTGCATGGCGCGCGAGATCGATTGTTCGATGTCGATCGCCGGATAGTGGCCGGCCTCGGCCAGGTGGCGGTTGAGCACGATGTGGCCGTCGAGAATACCGCGCGCCGCATCGGCGATCGGATCCTGCTGGTCGTCGCCTTCTGACAACACGGTATAAAAGGCCGTGATCGAACCGCCGCCTTCGAGGCCGTTGCCGGCCCGTTCGACCAGCACCGGCAATTTGGCGAACACCGATGGCGGGTAGCCCTTGGTCGCCGGCGGCTCGCCGATGGCCAGCGCGATTTCGCGCTGCGCCATCGCATAGCGGGTCAGCGAATCCATGATCAGCATGACGTTCTTGCCCTGATCGCGGAAATACTCAGCAATCGCCGTGGCGTAGGCCGCGCCCTGCAGGCGCAGCAGCGGCGGCGAGTCGGCCGGGGCGGCCACCACGGCCGAGCGCGCGCGGCCTTCCGGGCCCAGGATCTGGTCGATGAACTCTTTTACCTCGCGGCCCCGTTCGCCGATCAGGCCGACGACGATGATCTCGGCCTCGGTATACCGCGCGATCATGCCGAGCAAGACCGATTTACCGACACCGGTACCGGCGAACAGGCCCAGGCGCTGGCCGCGGCCGACCGTGAGCATCGAATTGATGGCGCGCACGCCGACGTCGAGCGTGTCCTTGATCGGCGCGCGGTCGAGCGGGTTGACGGGGCGGGCATTGAGCGGCGCCATGTCGGACGTGCCCAGCGGGCCCAGGCCGTCAAGCGGGCGGCCGGCGCCATCGACGACGCGGCCCAGCAACTGGATGCCCACCGGCAGGTGGCGGGCGCGGTCTTGCGGGCGGCGCCGGCCATGCGGCACGCTGCCAGGCGGGGGCAGCACGCTCTCGACCGGGAACACGCGCGAGCCGGGCACCACGCCTTCGGTGTCGCTTTGCGGCATCAAAAACAGGCGCTCGCCCTCGAAGCCCACCACTTCGGCCTCGATCTGGCCGCTGGCGGTGGGGATCGTGCAGGCCGCGCCCACGGCCAGGCGCAGGCCAACGCATTCCATGACCAGGCCCGCCACGCGCGTGACGCGGCCCGAAATCTGCAGCGGCTCGGCAAAGCTCACCAGCGTGTCGCAGTCGCGGATATAGGCTTTCCAGCGCGCCGTGTGACGGTCGTGCGGGGAGACTTCGGGCTGGTGCAGGCCGTTGTGGTCGTCCATGTTACGGGCTCAGCCAGTCGACGTTGGCGGCCAGCGCGTGCGTCATGCGTTGCCAGCGGGCCTCGACCTGAGCATCGATCTGGTTGCTGGCGGTCTCTACCCGGCAGCCGCCGCGCGCGATCGCCGCGTTTTCGATGATGCGCCAGCCGCCGGTGGCCAGTTCTTCGGCCATGCCATGACGCACCAGCTCGGCGTCTTGCGGATTAAGCATGAGAAGGGCAGGCTGCTGCAATACAGGCAATTGATTGATGGCGTCGCGCACCACCGACATGATCAGCTCGGGCCGCACGTCCAGGCCGGTGCGCACCATGCCGCGCGCCAGGCGCAGGGCCAGGTCGAGAACATCCTTGGCAATGGTTTCGTCGGCCTGCGCCACGGCCTCGCCGAAGCTGGCGGCCACGGTGCGCAACTGATCGAGTTCGTCATTGACGGCTTGCTCGCCCTTGGCGGCGCCGGCGGCGAAGCCTTCGGCATGGCCCTCGGCGTGCCCTTCGGTGCGGCCCTGCGCGCGGCCTTCGTCCAGGCCTTGTTCAAAGCCTTCCTGGCGCGCCGCCTCGCGCATCGCTTCGAGTTCTTCGACGCTGGGCAGCATGACGTTCGGCGGCAGGCCGAGCCCGGTGCTGTTGATCGACACGCCCGCTGGCGGCGGCGGTGTCGGCTCAGCCGCGCGCCGCGCAAGCGTGCTGGGGCGCTCGTCGCCAAACGAGGCCATCTCCCAGCGCTGGTAGGCGCTCTGCTGTTCTTTCGGAATTGCCATCAGACGAACGAATCCTCTCCTTTACCACCCAGGACGATCTGGCCTTCATCGGACAGCCGGCGCACGATCTGCAGAATTTGCTTCTGCTGGGATTCCACTTCAGACAAGCGCACGGGACCTTTCGACTCCAGGTCTTCGCGCATCATTTCGCTGGCACGCTGCGACATATTCTTGAACACCTTCTCGCGCAGATCCTGCGAGGCGCCCTTGAGCGCGATGATCAGCATGTCGGACTGTACTTCACGCAGCAGCAACTGGATACCCCGATCGTCGATGTCGATAATATTGTCGAACACGAACATCTCGTCCATGATCTTCTGCGCCATGTCGTTGTCGTAGTTCTTGATGTTGTCCATCACGGCCGATTCTTGTTCGCCGCTCATGAAGTTCAAGATCTCGGCCGCGGTACGCACACCGCCCAGCGACGACTTCTTGATGTGCTCGTTGCCCGACAACAGCTTGGTCAGCACGTCGTTCAGTTCGCGCAGCGCCGCCGGCTGCACGCCGTCGAGTGTGGCAATGCGCAGCACCACGTCATTGCGCAGGCGTTCGGTAAAGTTTGCCAGAATTTCGCAGGCCTGGTCGCGCTCGAGGTGGACCAGGATGGTGGCGATGATCTGCGGGTGCTCGTTGCGGATCAGTTCGGCAACCGACACCGAGTCCATCCACTTCAGGCTCTCGATACCCGACGCATCCTTGCCGCCCAAAATACGGTTGAGCAGCACGGCGGCCTTGTCGTCACCCAGCGCCTTGGTCAGCACCTGGCGGATGTACTCGTCCGAATCGAGGCCCACGGTCGAGTGCAGATTGGTTTCGGTGACAAAGTCCTCGAGCACCGTGACCACCTGCTCGTGCTGCACCGCCTTCATCTGCGCCATCGCCGCGCCCAGCTTGAGCACTTCGCGCGGGCCGAGGAACTTCATCACCTCGGCCGCTTCGGCTTCGCCCAGGGCCAGCATCAGGATGGCGGCCTTGTTGGTATTGTCTTTGTCTTTATCACTCATTTGAACCCAACCATCCCTTGATCACGTTGGCGACGATGCGCGGATCCTTGCTTGCCAGCTCCTGCGCCATTTTCAGATTGGCGCGGTAGCCCATGTCCTGGCGCAGCTTTTCTTCTTCCTTGATCGCTTCTTCGGCCGGCGTGTCCGCGACTTCTTCCTGCTCGTTCTCGTCTTTCTCTTCGGCCTTCGGTTCCTCTGGCACGGCGGTGGCTTCGTCGAACTTCTTGATTGCCGGACGCAAGAGCGGACGCAGGAAGCGGAAGTACAGGAACGCGATCACTGCAGCAACAAACGCATAGCGGGCCAGGTCCTTGAACAGCGGGAAGTTCGCCGGATCGCTCCACCAGGTTGGTTCTACCACTGCTTCGGCCGGTTTGTCCACGCCATCGAACGGCGCGTTGGTCACGTTGAGCGTGTCCCCGCGTGCCTGGTTGTAACCCATTGCCTGCTTGACCAGTTCATTGATCTGGGCCACTTCAGCCGCTGCCAGCGGACGCACGGTGACCTTGCCGGTGGCCGGGTCGACGATGCGGCGGTGATTGACCACCACGCCAACCGTCAGGCGCTTGATGCCACCCATCGGCCGCTGCTCGTAGCGAATGGTCTTGTCGACTTCGTAGTTCGTGGTCGAGTTCTTGCTGGTCGGGGCGCTCGGCTGGGCGCCTTCGGCCGGCGGTGCGCCGTCGATCGGCGCCGTGTTCACGCCCGGCGGCTGGTTCGACAGCGCGCCCGGCACGCCCGATGCTGCGCCGCCGGCGCCGACCACTTCCGAACTCTGCGTGCTGCGGATCGCCTGTGGCTCTGGCGGCGAATTCGGCTTGTACATTTCAGCGGCGGTATCGACCTGCGCGAAGTCCACCTCGGCGGTCGCTTCGGCGCGCACATTGCCTTCGCCGACGAGCGGCTTGATGATCGACTCGACCTGCTTGATGATGTTTTGCTGCACCTGGTCGACATACTTGAGCTGGGTCGGATCGAGCGACTTGCCGCCGGCGCCCTTGTTGCTGGTATCGGACAGCAGCGCGCCGTTCTGGTCGACGACGGTGACGTTGCCGGTGGTCAGTTCTGGGACGCTCGACGCGACCAGGTGGACGATGGCGCTGACCTGGCCCGGATCGAGTGCGCGGCCCGGCTGCAGGTTCAGCAGCACCGACGCGGTTGGCTTTTGCTGGTCACGCACGAAGACAGACGGCTTGGGCAGCGCCAGGTGGACGCGCGCCGCGGCGACCGAGCCCAGCGACTGGATCGAACGCGCCAGCTCGCCTTCGAGCGAGCGCTGGTAATTGACTTGTTCCAGGAACTGCGAGACGCCCAGCTTCTGGTTCTCCATCAGCTCGAAGCCGACGTTGCCGCCCTTCGGCAGGCCCTGTGCGGCGAGCTTCAGGCGCAGGTCGTGGATTTGCTCGGACGGCACCAGGATCGCGTTGCCGCCTTCCGAAAACTTGTACTGCACACCCATCTGGTCGAGCGACGCGGTGATCGCGCCACCATCACGGTCGCTGTAATTGGCGAACAGGATCCGGTACTCCGGCGCCTGACTCCACATCCAGACTGCAACCATCAGCGCCAGGATGAGCGCGACGCCGCCGCCCATGGCAACGCGCTTGCCCATGGTCGTCTGGAAGAACGACGGGGTAGCGGGAGCCGGCGTGCCTTGCGGCGTGTCGATAAGGTTTTCAGCAGTAGCTGCCATGGTGGGAGGGCCTGGTCAAAATGGGTGGGAACAGCCAGCATTATGGAGCCACCGGGCAACATTCAAACCTCGAAATAGCGGGCGTTTACAGGCCTGATTCGCAGGTCGGATTCGTTTTCACGCTGCTATTCTAGTTTCCTGAGTGCATTTGTGGAGCCATTCCACAAGGCGATAACAAGCGGAGGGCAAGATGAGTATTGGCGGTATCGGCGGCATTGACACAAGCCGGATCCAGGCCATGATGGAACAGCTCAAGGCGGCAGCGACCAAGGCGTCGGCTGCGCCCGAGGTGGCCAATGGCCTGGGCGGCGCGAGCGCGATCGGTGGCAAACCCACGGTCAAGCTCGATTTTGCGGAAGCCTTGCACAACACGCTCCAGGGCGTGAGCGACCGTTCGGCCGAGGCGCAAGCCTTGAGCAAGCGGTTTACGATGGGCGACGACACGGTCAGCCTGTCGGACACGATGGTGGCGATGCAAAAGTCGAGCATCGCGTTCCAGGCGACTGTGCAGGTACGCAACAAGATGGTGGCGGCGTACCAGGACATCATGAATATGCAGGTGTAACGTGCCATGCCGTCTTCTGTAGATCCCGGCAGCATTGACCTGCAGCGCCTCGACAACGGGCGCACCTCGTCCGTCATGCGCTCGATCTTCCTGCTGGGATGCTTTTGCGTGATGCTGGTCGCGCTGCATGCCTGGAGCCTGTGGGCTGCGCGTGAAGGCGAGCTCGAGCAGACCGCGATCAGCACCGAGAACATGGCGCGTGCGCTGGCGTCGCACGCCGAGCGCTCGCTGACCGTTGCCAGTTCGGTGCTGGGCGAGCTGGTGGAGCGGATCGAACTGGCAAACGGCGACTCGCTCCAGGTAGCGCATCTGCACCCGCGCATGGCGCACATCACGCGCACCAGCGCGGAAATCCAGGAACTGTTCGTCTACGACGCCGCCGGCACGCGGGTAGCGACGTCGCTGCCCTCAAGGCTGCGGGGTAGTAACAATGACCGCGAGTTCTTTCAGTATCACCTGACCCACACCGACCCTGGCGTGCGGATCGGCAAGCCGATCCGCAGCCGGTCGAGTGGCATTCTGACCATTCCCGTAACGCGCCGGATCAACCGGCCTGACGGCAGCTTCGGCGGCGTGGCCATGGCCTCGCTCCGGCTCGACTTTTTCGGCAAGTTCTACGACAGTTTCGACGTCGGCCGCACCGGCACCATCATCCTGGCGATCGACGACGGTACGTTGCTGTATCGCAGGCCATTCAACCCGGCGATGGCCGGCACCAGCATCTCGAATGGCCCGGTATTCCAGCGCTACCGGCAATCCGGGCCGGTTGGCACGGCCATGATGGTGGCGAAGCTCGATGGCATCGAACGGCTCTACAGCTATCGCCACCTGGACGGGTTCCCGCTGCTGGTGGCAACCGCGCAATCGAAGGACGAGATCCTGCACGGGTGGGCGATCGTGGTGCTCAAGATGAGCTGTGTGGTGCTGTTTGCGGTGGGCATGCTGGCCTGGGGCGGCCGCCGCATGATCCGGCAGTTGCGTGTGCGCGACGCTCTTGAGGCCGATTTGCGCGCAGCGCGGGGCGCGCTCGAACTGCACAACCGGTCATTGCGCCACCTGGCCGACAGCGACGCCCTGACCGGGCTTGCCAACCGGCGCCGCTTCGAAGAAATCCTGGCGTCGGAACACGAACGCGCACGGCGCAGCGGCCTGCCGTTTTCACTCATCCTGGTCGATGTCGATCACTTCAAGAAGTTCAACGACCGCTACGGCCACGTGGCCGGCGACGCGTGCCTGCGCCGCGTGGCCGGCGCCATCGCGACCGGACCGCAGCGTCCGACCGACCTGGCGGCCCGCTATGGAGGCGAAGAATTCGCCGTTATCCTGCCGGATACCGACCGCGACGGTGCGTGCGCGGTGGCCGACAAGATCCGCCTGGCCGTCCAGTCGCTCGGGATCGCGCATGCCGACAGCGCGCACGGCGCGGTGACGATCAGCCTGGGCGTGCACACTTGCCATCCCGCGTCCGACAGCAACGCGGCGCCGCTTGCCTGCATCGAAGCGGCCGATGGCTTGCTGTACCAGGCCAAGATGGACGGCCGTAATTGCATGGCCATGTGCGCGGACCGGTCGGCGGCCTGAACCCGGGGCAGGGCGCGGTTCAGGTCGCCCCAGTGCGTTGGCCCGCACGAAAGGTCGCGCGCACTTCGTCGACGAAGAGCGCCGGCTGCTCCAACGCTGCAAAGTGGCCGCCGCGTGCGGGTTCATTGAAATGGACCAGCTTGGCAAAGCGCCGCTCAGCCCACCGTTTCGACAGGCGCAACTGCTCGCCGGGGAACATGCTGATCCCGGCCGGCGTGGCCATCGGCGCAGCCGGCATCCCGCCATGGCGCATCGACTGCATCGTTTCCCAGTACAGGCGCGCCGAACTGGCGCCCGTGTTGGGCAGCCAGTACAGCATGATGTTGTCGATCAGGTCATCGAGCGCGAACACGCTCTCCGCATCGCCGCCACTGTCCGAGACATCCTGGAACAGCGCGTAGATCCAGGCAGCGAGCCCGACGGGTGAATCGGCAAGGCCAAAGCCGACTGACTGAGGGCGCGTTCCCTGCACCTTGAAGTAGCCCGAGAACTGCTGGTCGTAACGCTGTGCATCGTCGAGCATCTTCTGCTCGTGCGCCGTGGCGTCGCTGCGTTCTTGCTCGCTTGGCTGGAACATCACCATGTTGAGGTGGATGCCTGCCAGCCCTGGCGGCGCCTTGTGGCCGATCGCCTCCGTGACCGCGCTGCCCCAGTCGCCGCCTTGCGCAGCCCACGTACCGTAGCCGAGCCGCTGCATCAGCACGATCCAGGCATCGGCGATGCGGTTCAGGTTCCAGCCGGCCGCGTCGGGCTTGCCGGACAGGCCGAAGCCGGGCAGCGAAGGAATCACCAGATGAAAGGCGTCGGCGGCCTGGCCGCCATGGGCGACCGGATCGGTCAGGGGGCCGATCACGTGGCGAAATTCCAGCACCGACCCCGGCCAGCCATGCGTCATCAACAGCGGAATGGCGCCGGGTTCGGGCGAGCGGATGTGCAAAAAGTGGATATCCAGGCCATCGATGTTGGTGCGGTACTGGCCGACATCGTTGAGCATGGTTTCGCAGCGGCGCCAGTCATAGCCATCTTGCCAGCGTGCGACCAGCGCGCGCAGCTTCGCCAGTTGCGGGCCCTGGCTGGTGTCCGGGACGGTTTCGGCGTCGGGCCAGCGCGTGTGCGCGAGGCGGGTTCGCAGGTCGGCAAGATCGCTCTCGGGGATGGCGAGGTGGAACGGGTGAATGGCGGTGGACATGGCACTTTCCTGTCGTGGTACGCTGCGGGCCGGCGGGCGCCGGTGTAAATTAACTGAACTGATAAGTCTAGTTTAGCATCATCGGGCAGGTATTCATGACGAATCGAACGGAAGGTCGCAGCATGGCAGCGGAAAGGGCGGTAAAGCGGGGGCGCGGCGGGCGGCCGCCAGCGAGTCAGGCTGGCGATGTCGAGGCGCGCTTGCTGGCGGCAGCGACCCGTTTGTTCCTGGAGCGGGGGTACGACGGCACCAGTTGCGATCAGGTCGCGCTCGATGCCGGCGCAGGCAAGGCCAGCATCTACGCGCGCTACGCCAACAAGGCTGCGCTGTTTTCTGCCGTGCTCGACAATATGCTGGCGCGCCCGGTCGGGCACGACAAGCTGGCGGGGGCGATGACCCTGGACCAGCGACTGGCGGCGATCGGAGGGCAGGTGCTGGCCGATGCGCTCGATCCGGATGCGCTGGCCTTGCTGCGACTGCTGGTGGCCGAGTCGCCACGCTTTGTCGATAGCGATACCAATACCGGTAACGGCGTCGGCGCGCGCGCCGGGCAGTTGTTCTGGAACGCAGGGGTACAGCGGGTTGCGGCAGCCATTGCGCTGCGGGCGCCCGAGACCGCCGCCCGGGCCGTTGGGCCAGCCGAGCAATTCATTGAACTGGTGCTGATGCCGCCACTGATGCGCGCACTGCTGGGCGAACCTGCCGCGCCACTGCTTGCCGCTGCGCCGTCACGCATCGCGGCCGCGATCGCAGCACTGAACGCTGCGGGAGCGCTGGACAGCTGGCGCTGAGCCGGCGCGGCGCGGCATCGTAAAGCCGGGTCTGTCATTGGGTGGTCATGTAGAAAGGTTACGCTGCAGCGGCATGAAACCATGTCGCCATGACAACCAATCAGCCCGGAGTATGACCATGACTTCCAGACGCAGCTTCTTGCGCAACAGTGCCCGCGCAGGTATCGCCGCCGGCACGTTCGCCGCTTTCCCGCCAGCCATCCAGCGCGCCCTTGCCATCCCCGCCAACAATGCCACCGGCACGATCCGCGACGTCGAACACGTCGTGATCCTGATGCAGGAGAATCGCGCATTCGACCATTATTTCGGCACGCTCAAGGGCGTGCGCGGCTTCGGCGACCGTTTCCCGATCCCGCTGCCGGAAGGCCGCAGCGTGTGGCAGCAGCGCATGGCCAATGGCAATGTGGTGATGCCGTTCCACCTGGACGGCAGCAGGGGCAACGCCCAGCGCGTCAACGGCACGCCGCACGATTGGCTCGACAGCCAGCTGGCCTGGGACAACGGCCGCATGGACCAATGGCCGCGCTACAAGAATCCCATCTCGATGGGCTACTTCAAGGAAAACGAAATCCCGTTCGCGTTCGCGCTGGCCAATGCGTTCACGGTGTGCGACGCCTACCACTGCGCGATGCACACGGGAACCGACGCGAACCGCTCGTTCTTCCTGACCGGCACCAACGGCGCGGGCCCTACCGGCACGGCCTTCGTCACCAACGAGTGGGACGCCATCGACGGCGTGCCCGGTGGCGTGAACACCGGCTACACCTGGACCACGTACGCCGAGCGCCTGGAGGCGGCAGGCGTCAACTGGATCAGTTACCAGAACATGCCTGACGAATGGGGCGACAATATGCTGGGCGCCTTCCGGCAATTCAAGCGCGCCAACATCGCGTCGGGCTTCCCGGTGTCGAGCGGCGGCGCGCCAGGGCAGCCCTACACCAACACGGGCCAGGCGCTGCCGTACCACGCTTACGATGCCGCGACCGACAACGCGAAGAACCCGCTGTATAAGGGCATCGCCAACACCTTGCCGGGCACCCAGCCCGAGCAGTACCTGGACGCCTTTAAACGCGACATCCGCGAAGGCAAGCTGCCGCAGGTGTCGTGGATGAACGCCCCATCGATCTACTGCGAACACCCCGGCCCATCGAGCCCGGTGCAGGGCGCCTGGTTCCTGCAAGAGGTGCTTGACGCCTTGACGGCCAATCCCGAGGTCTGGAGCAAGACCGTCCTGATCGTCAACTTTGACGAGAACGACGGCTATTTCGACCACGTGCCGTCGCCGTCCGCGCCGTCACCGGACGGCAAGGGCGGCTACGCCGGCAAGACCACGCTCACGCCGGGCGCACTGGGGCCGGAGTACTACACGCACCCGCGGCCTGCCGGCAGCACGCGCCAGCCGGCGCCGGACGGCCGTGTGTATGGCCCCGGCCCGCGCGTGCCGATGTACGTGATCTCGCCGTGGAGCCGCGGCGGCTGGGTCAATTCGCAGGTGTTCGATCACACGTCGGTGCTGCGCTTCCTGGAAGCGCGCTTCGGTGTCATCGAGCCGAACATCAGCGCGTATCGCCGCGCCGTCTGCGGTGACCTGACCAGCGCCTTCAATTTCGTCACGCCCAACGACGAAGCCTTGCCGGTGCTGGCGGGCCGCAAGAACAGGAGCCAGGCCGACGCACTGCGCGCCGCGCAGCAGCGCCTGGCGCAGATTGCACCGCCGGCGTCGCCGCAGATGCCGCTGCAGGCGCCGGGCACGAGGCCATCGCGCGCACTGCCGTATGAATTGGCGACCACCTGCCAGGTGCAGCCCGGCGCGACGATGGCTGCAGTGCAGGTGACGCTGAACTTCATCAACACCGGTCGCCAGGGCGCCGTCTTCCACGTGTACGACCGCAAGAACCTGGCGGCCGTACCGCGCCGCTACACGGTCGAAGCGGGCAAGTCGCTGGCCGACAGCTGGACGCCGGCCGTGGGCGGCGCATACGACTTGTGGGTGCTGGGCCCGAACGGCTATCACCGCCACTTTACGGGCAGTGCGCTGCGCGCTGTCGCGGCGGGCCAGGCACGCCCGGACGTCCACGTGCGCTGCGATGCGGCCACCGGCGAGCTGGTGCTGCGCCTGATGAATGCGGGCGCGGCGCCATGCACGTTCAACCTGAACGCGAACGCCTATGCGCCGCTGCGGCTGCTGCACACGCTGGCGCCGCGCACCGAACTGCTGGTGCGCATTCCGGTGGCGGGCAACGGCTACTGGTACGACGTCAGCGCCACGGTATCGGGCCAGCCTGACTACCTGCGCCGCTTTGCGGGCCGCGTCGAAACGGGCCGCCACACCGTCAGCGACCCGGCACTGGGCCTCGTCTGAACGCCACTTTCCATCACATTCGAACAGGAATCCCATGCATCCCATTTTTCGCAACGCCACTGCCGCCTTTGCCTTTGCGCTGTGCGCACCTTTCGCCTCGGCCACCGTGCTCGATTTCGATGACATCACCGGTCCTGACGGCTACGCGTCCGTGCCTGCCAACTACGGCGGCCTGGATTGGTCGGGCGCCGGCCTGAACGTGTTCACCAGCGAGCAGGATCCATTCGCCGCCCATTCCGGCGCGGGCCGCGTGACGACCGACTGGATCGACGGCGGGCCGGTCGCCAGCACCATCCGCTTCCTGGCGCCCACCGTGTTCGACGGCGCCTGGTTCTCGGGCTATGAAGACAGCAGCGTACGCTTCGACCTGTACTTCAAGGGCGTGCTGGTCGCCAGCTCGGCGGCGCTGCAATTGTCGGGCGCGTCGGCGTTCCTGGACGCCGGCTGGGATGGCGCCATCGATGCGGTCGTTGTGTCCAGCGGCGCGCAAGGGTCGTACGCAATGGACGACTTCAGTTTTGGCGGCGTGACCGAGGTGCCGGAGCCAGGCTCGCTGGCGCTGCTGCTGGCAGGACTGGGCGTGGTTGGCGCGCTGCGCGTGCGTCGCGCTCAGCCCTAAATCAGCCCCAGCGTCAGCGCCCGCAAGGTCGCCGCCGCCCGGGTTGAACAGCCGAGCTTGCGGAAGATGCTCTCGACATGCGTGCGCACGGTGCTGGGACTGATGCGCATCGCGCGCGCGGCTTCCTTGTTGGTTTCGCCAAGGCTGATGCGTTGCAGGACGTCGATTTCGCGCGTCGACAGCAACAGGCGCGTTGGCGTCGTGGTGGCAGCAATGGCTGGCGCTGCAGGCGCCGCGCGGCCATCGGCCGCCGCCAGCACGGCGTCCACCGCAGCGCGGTCGAGGCGTCCGCCCGTCACTTGCGCTTCGAGCAGCGCCAGGGTGGACGCTTGTTCATGCGCCGCGCGCCATGGCCGTGGCGAGCGCAGGGCGACGTAGGCGGCGGCTGCCGCCAGCAGGCGCTGCGGCATGCCGAGCGTGTCGGCGTCCAGGCTGCGAAAGTAGCCGCTGCCATCGAGCCGTTCATACACGTGAGAGGCCAGTTGCAACTCTGCCTTGACGCCGTCGATGCGGCTGCCGGCGCGCGCGGTCCAGTAGGGCACGAGGCGAATCGCTTCCCAGTCGGCGCCTCCCAGTTTTCCCTTGCGCTCCCACACGGTGTTCGACACGGCCGCGCGTCCGAGCCCGTGCAGCAGCGCGGCGCGCGCCAGGCTGCGCTGGTCGGCGTCCGGTAATCCCGCCAGTTGCGCGGCTTGCTGCACGAGCAGCGCCACGCGGCGCGAATACCCGGCAAGCCAGGGCAGCTTCAGTTCGATCATGTCGGCCACCAGCGTCAGGGGCACCGACAGCGGCAAAAAGTCGTGAAGCAGCGCCGGCTCTTCGCCGGTGTCGAGTCCCTCGATCCAGGCCTGCGCGTGCGGGAGCACTTGCGCCACCAGCGCCGCCGGATACTTAACGTCGCCCAGGCGGGTGATCATCGCCAGCGCGGCGTTCAAGCCGTGCACGCGCGCGAGGATGTCGATGTCGCCCGCCAGCGCCACGTGATACACCACGGCCGGCACCGCGTCGCCGGCCAGGCGATACGGCAGGCCGCCGCCATCGTATTGTTCGAACACGTGGCGCAGGCCGTGTTCGACCGCGGCTGGCAGTCCCATCATGGCGGCGATGTCGCCCGAGACTTCGCAGTGGATTTCGGCCAACGGGGTGATGTCGGCCAGGCGCGCGGCCTGCTGCGCCGTGAGGGTGTGGCCCAGCATCGCGTGGCGCCCGCCGACGTCGTCGCCCAGCAGCGTGGCAAAGCCGGCGGCATTGGCGGTGCAGCCCGACCAGCGCAACTGCGACACCATGCGCGCGTGCGCGCTCGCGGCGGCGTTGCCGCCGGCGGCCAGTGCAATGCGGGCAGCCAGCCGCGAAGCGCGCTCGGACGCATCGATCGGCTGGCCCATGCTCAGGTCACCGACGATCGCGAGCAGCCCCATGGCCTGCGTCAGCGTCACCGTGTCGTGGCCGTGCAGGCTGGCGCTGGCGGGCGAGAGCGAGGGTGCCTGGGTATCCGAGTCCATGAAGCCTTTATGTGTGCGGGGTAGGTTGTGCTGGCGCCGTGCATGGCGCCGATAGTATAGCCAGTTCGCCCCGCATCGGTCGATCGACCGATACCGCATCGGCAAGCCGCTCCCTATACTGGGTTCACCGTAGCAACCACCCACCAGGAGAACACCATGACCAAGCTTGCCGCCTCACTTCGCACCATCGCCATCGCCGCCGCCATCGTCACCGGCGCAGCCCACGCCGCCGCGCCGATCGCACCGGCTTCTGCTGCAACGTCCGTCGTCATCGTCCACGGCGCGTTCGCCGACGGTTCCGACTGGGCCAAAGTGATCCCGCTGCTGCAGGCGAAGGGCGTGAAAGTCACGGCCATCCAGAACCCGCTCACGTCGCTGAAGGACGATGCCGCCGTCACCCGGCGCGTGCTCGACGCGCAGACCGGCAAGGTGGTGCTGGTCGGTCACTCGTGGGGCGGCACCGTGATTACCGAAGCCGGCGCCCATGACAAGGTCGCGGCCCTGGTGTATGTGGCGGCGTTCGCGCCGGATGCCGGCCAGGCCAGCGGCGAATTGGGCAAGGGCTACACGCCATCGCCAGGCATCGGCAAGCTGGTGGCCGACAGCGAAGGCTTCCTGACTTTGCCGCCGGAGGCGATGCGCGACGACTTCGCGCAGGACGTGCCGGCCGCGCAAACGGCGATCATGAGCGCGACGCAAGGGCCGATCAAGGGCAGCGCCTTCAGCGAAAAGGCCAGCAACGCCGCGTGGAAAGTGAAACCGTCGTGGTATATCGTCAGCAGCAAGGACCGCATGATCGACCCGCAACTGCAGCGCGCGATGGCGAAGAAGATCGGCGCCCACACGACCGAGCTGCCATCGAGCCACGTGCCACAGCAATCGCGGCCGGCCGATGTGGCGAAGGTGATCCTGGAAGCGGTGGCGGCCAGCAAAGGCTGACCGCTTGGCGAGTCAGGCCAGGCCGGCCAGCTTCGCGTTGCGCTCGCGTTCGAGCTTGGTGATGTAGCGCTGCACCGCCGCCAGGCCGCCGCGCGAGATGTCGACGAACTGACAGCCCAGGCGTCGCGTAGTCTTGTGGTTCAGCAGCGTGAGGTCGAGCGAGTTGCGGATCTCGAGCGAGGTGGCAATGGGCCCGATCTCGGGCAGCTCGATGCGGCAGTTGCCGATCACGCGCCCGACGGTGGTTTCGAGCAGCAGCTTGCTGTCGAGGAGAGCGATGCCGCCGACGCTGATGTCGTGCAGCGCAAAGACGCTCATGCCGCCCGTGCCGCCGTCCATTGGCACCGGCACCAGCGCGCGTACCGGGTTGGTGACCGGCGTGGGCATGCGGTAGTACTCGCGCCGCTGCAGGCGGATCAGGGTGGGGGGAAGGTCGGCCCGCAGCGCCGGGGCGCCGCGCCACGTGGTCGGCGCCAGGTTGGTGGCGCCAAACAGGATGCGGATCTTGTCGAGCGTGGTCTCGCACTTCACGCGCGCCGCGCTTGTGATTCGCCCGTTCTGCGCGGGGTCGATCGAACGATCGAGGATGAGCGTATTGCTTTCTTCGTCCACTGCCAGGATCGAGGTCACGCAGACGTCGGCCTCACCCTTGATCAGCATGCGAATCAGCTGGTGGTATTCGCCGATCTGGCGCAGCAGCGTGACGATCTCGCGGCGCGATGCGACTTCGTAGTCGTGCCAGTCTTGCAGTTCTGCTTCATCCATTGCTAGGCTTCTGTCCTTGACGCTTGTTCCGGTGGGAGGTGGGGCGTCGGATCGGGCGCGGCGGGCATGGACCCGCCGTTCTTTTTAGCCGACTCAATATGATATAGCCATGCCAACAGTTCCGCAATTGCCCGATACAGCGTTGGCGGAATTTCCCGGTCCAGATCGACCTGCATCAGCAGCGACACGAGTTCCTTCGATTCGTGCACGAACACGCCCGCGTCCTGGGCGCGCTGGATGATCTGTTCGGCGATCATGCCAGACCCCTTGGCCACGACGGTCGGCGCCTTCTCGCCGGCGCTGTAGGCCATCGCCACCGCGCTCTTGATGCGCTTGCTGGCCAGCTTATTCATTGTCATTTTCAGCGCCATCCTTCGGCGTCGCCGCAGGCCGCGCGCGCGCATCGAACCCGGCCAGCGGCGTGCCGACCGAATCGAGCGCGCCGGCCAGGTGCGGCGCGTGCTGGCGCAGCAGGGCGGCGGTGGCGTCGTCACCCGTCGAGAACCCGATCTGCATGGCGCCGCCCACCATCCGCAACTGGACATCGAGTTCGCCCAGTTCGGGAAACCGCAGGCGCAGGCGGCTGTTCCAGATCGCCGCCTCGTCGTCGCCGCCGCCGCTGTGGGCCTCGCGCTGTACGTCCCATTCCATCGGCTGGCCGGGCCAGAGCTGGCCTTTCCACGCCAGTTGCGATTGTTCCTGCGCCGCCAGTTGCATGCTGATGAACTGCGCGGTGGCCGGATCCTGCGGGTTCGGGCGCGCGCCGGCCTGCGCGGCCTGCTGCTGCGGCTCGTTCGCCAGTTCGGTCAGTGCGCGCGTGCCCTGCGCCCATTCGGCCACGTGCGATTCGTAGAACAAGCCGCTCTTGCCGAACGCCTGTTTCAGGCCGGCGGCCAGTTCGGCTGCATCGGCGCCCGGTGTGGCCACCAAGGGCGCGTTGCCGGTGACGGCCGTGAGCACCGTCTCGGCCTTCTGGGCTGCCGCCAGCACGCCGGCCAGGGCCTGGGCGGTGGGACTCAGGGTGGTGTTTTTTGCTTCGGTGCCGCCGGCGAAGGCCTGCGCGCCAAGCCCCGCGCTCGACGCCAGCAAGGCGCCGGCGCGGCCGACGGCGGCGCCTTCGCGGTAGGTCAGCGGCGCGCCCGGGGCATCCGTTTCGGCTTGCGGCGCGGGGCCGGCTTCGGCGAAACCGGTGGCGGTGGTCTGGGTGCCGACCTGGAAGGTGGGGCGGGGATGCAGGCCGATCAGCGTGAGCGGTACGTCGGCGCCAACCAGGGCGCCGGGCGGCAACTGCATGCGCGCCTGGGTGTCGGCGAATTTGACGACGAAGGTGCCGTCGGTGAGCCTGGCCTGGACCTCGCCGTGGATGGCCTTGCCCAGGAGCGGCGCGACGGCGCGCGCAAACGCCTGCTGGCGCGGGTCGACTGCCTGCTCGGCGGCCTGGCCCGGGGTGACGCGCGTGACGGCAGAGACGAGGTCGCGGGGCAGCATCAGTCAACCCGCCCCTAGCGCATCAGACGCCGTAGGCGCGCACGACGCGGCGTTCGGTCGACTTGCTGTTGATCAGGGATGACAGGTGCGCCATCCATGGGCTGGTCAGGTCGCGGATGCGGCGGTCGGCGTCGAGCATGCGGCGAATCGCATCGACCTTGCGCACGCGTTCCTGGCCGGCCAGCGGGCCCGCGCCTTCATTGGCTTTCAGGCGGCGCGCATGGGCGGCGCATTCCTGCTCGAGTTCGGCCAGGCGATCCCATTCGCTGGCGGTGGCCGCATCGAGCATGCGCTCGGTGATGCCGACCATCGTTTCGTAGACCAGTACCACTTCTTGTCCGTTCATCGTCATCGTCGTCATCTTTGTCGTCAACCTCATTGCCAACTTCAGGCGCTCATCAGGGTAGGGGCACGCTGGATCGCCGGAACGGCCTGCTCGGCCGAGTCGCTCCTGGCGCCGATCTCGACCCAGGCTTCGCGCAGGTTCGACATCAGGCCATGGATTTCTTCGATGATCGCGATGTCGTTCTTGATATTGGCCTGCAGCAGGCGACGGCTCATGTAATCGTACAGCGCATCGAGATTCTGTGCGACTTCGCCGCCGGCTTTCTTGTCGAGCGAGGCGCGCAGACCGTTGTCGATGATCGTGATGGCCTTCGAGATCGAGGCGCCCTTGGCGGCCACGTTCGACGCCTTGATGTGGTTGATCGCGCTGAGCAGGGCGACGATCACGCCGTCGTACAGCATGACCACGAGTTTCTGTGGCGACGCCGCAGCCACGCCGGTCTCCAGACCAACCGTTGCATAAGCGCCGACACCGCGTTTTGGGGTTCCAAACATATGTGATTCTCCGGTAATGCTGAAATTATGAGTTGGCCGACAGGGCCGCCAGCTGCTGGGTAAGGTAGTCCGACGTCGACTGCATCGACACCATCATGGCGTCGAGCGCGACGAACTGTGCGCGGTAGCGTTTTTCAATGCTTTCCAGGCGGGTCTCGAAGCGTGCAGCCTGGTCGGCGATCGATTTGATCGATGTGCTCAGGCCGTCGGTCTTGCTCTTGAGCAGGCTGTCCTTGCCCACGAAGCTCGTCGCCAGGTTGTTGAGCTGGAATGCGAAGCCCTGCGAGAACGTGACCGTGCCGCGTTCGCCGAGCGTGCCGCCCGTGATCGAGACCTGGATGCCTGCGGCGTTCGAGCCGGCCGCCGCGGTCAGCGACTGGCCGTTGCCGGTGGCCGCCACGCCGCCGATGGTGCCGACCACGTCGGCGCCCTTGCTCGGCGCCGAACTGCCGAAGATCGACGCCACCGCGCTGCCGCTCACGCCGGCAATCGCGATGTTCGAGGTCGAGCCGTACTTGCTCGACGAGAGCGTCAACAGGCCATCGTCGCCAATCTTCGATTCGACCGTGTCGCCGGCCCCGGCGAAGGTCGCATTGCCGTTGATCGCCGAGCGCAGCAGGGCGGCCAGGTCATCCTTGTTGTAGGTGCCGGCAGGCAGCTTGATTTCCTGGGTCTTGCTTTCGGTGACCGGATCGGTCTGGTTCAGCGTGACGCGCCACACGGTGTTCGGGGCGATCGTGGTGCTGGTGGCCAGTGCGGCGCTGCTCGCCAGTGAACCCTGGCTGGCCAGGCTGGTGATGTTCACGCCATAGGTGCCGGCCTTGGTGGCGGCGGTCGACTTGTCGAACTTGACCAGGCCGTCGGTGGTCGAACCCATGGCGGCGAACAGGCCGCCGAAGTCGGCCGCATTCTCGGTGATCGCCTTGTTCAGCTTGGTCGAGTCCAGCTTCAGGCTGCCGTCCTGCTGGAACGCGATGCCGATCTGGCTCAGCGAGGTCAGCTTGCCGCCCGTGCCTTCCATCACTTCGCTGATCTGGCGCCGGATCTGGCTCTGGATCGAGCGCACGCTGGCGTCGCCCTGCAGGATGCCGCCGGTCTTGGTCTCGGCGTTGTACTTGGTCAGGCCGCTCATCGTCGTGTTGAGGGCGTTGTAGGCCTTGACGAAGTCGTTGACCGCCGTGCTGATGGCCGCGGTGTCTTTCGAGACCGTCATCGTGCTGCTGCCGACACCGTTGATCTCGAGCGTCACCCCCTGGATCGCATCGCTGACGGTGGTGCTGTCGCTCTTGATCTCGATGCCGTTCATGTTCAGCAGCGTGCTCTGGGCGCCGGCGGTCTGGGTCATGCCCTGGGCGCCGGCCGGATCGTAGCCGAGCAGGGCGGCCAGGGCCGGATCGGCCGCTTCGCCGTCCTCGCCAGTCACGCCGATCTTCATCGTGGTCGCTTCGCCGGTCTTGTTCGACGTGATCACGAGGTGATACGGCTTGCTGCTGCCATCGGACACGATGGTCGCGGTCACGCCCATGTCACCCTTGTTGATGGCGTCACGGATGCCTTGCAGCGTCTGGTCGCCTGGCGCCAGGGTAATGGTCTTGCTGTTGAGCGCGCCGTTCAGCGAGAAGCCCGAGCCCTGGTGCGAGCCGATGCTGCCTGCGGTAAAGCCGGCGGCGGCCGGGTTGTTACCCGCGACCAGGATCTGGTTGCCATCGTTCGAGCGCAGCGTGACACCGGCGGTGGCCGTCGTGGTCGCGCCGGGGTTCACGGCATTGTCGGCGTGCTTGATGCCGCCGCGCACGGTGCCGGTGACGGTCTCGGTGACGTCGATGGTATTGCCGTCGGCGGCCTTGAATTGCAGCGTGCCATCGGCGGCGCTGCCGCTGACGGTGATGTTGGCGGCAGCCAGCGCATTGCGCGTGCCGGCGCTGGCCAGCGAGGTGTCCAGCGCGGCGCCGGTCAGGGGCGCGCTGCCCGTGTTCAGGTTGGCCAGCTGCACGCCGCCGACCGACAGCGCATAGCTCGAGCCGCTATCGACGCTGACCTGGCCGAAACCGGCGAACAGGTCGGCGGCGGTCTCCGTACTGCCAGCGGTGGCGACGACCCCGGTCTTGTCGCTTTGCGCATTGATGGCCTCGGCCAGGGCGCGCGCGCTGCGGGTGGTCGGGCCGGTGCTGATCGCCACGCCGTTCAGGTTCAGCGAGCCATTGGCGATGCCGCCCGCAGCCGGGGCCAGGCCCAGCGCCGTGCCGGTCGCGCCGAAAGTGCCGCCGGTGACGGTGCCGAACTGAAACGTGAGATTGGTCGGCGCGCCCGAGCCGATGGTGCTGGTGGTGCTGGCCATCCCGCTGGTCTTGAGGCTCTGCGACTGGGCCAGCTGGGTAACGTTGACCTTGTACTTGCCCGGCACGGCGCCGCTCGTGGCGGAACCGGAGAACACATCCTTGTTGGACGGGGTCGCGCTCAGACCCTGGAACGTGTTCGAGTTGTTCAGCGACGTCAGGGCCGCCTGGAACGCGCCCACTGCGGCGCTGACCTGGTTCAGGCCGCTATTTTTCTGCTGCAGCGCGGCCGTCTTCTTGGCGTAGTTGTCGAGCGGCCTGGATTCGGCCTGCATCAGCTTTGCTACGAGTCCATCGATGTCGAGTACGGCCACGTGTTTCTCCGGTGAAAGCAATAATGTAAGTCATTATCGGCAGAAACAAACCGTACTTAAGAGCGGTAAAGGCCACTCTATTTTTATTTTAGTGCGAGCAGCATATAAAAAAGCGCCGGACCCTCGCGGGTACGGCGCTTCTGCTTCTGCATTGGTATGCAGCGTGCTGCGTCAGGCGGTCTGGTCGAGCAGGCGGCCCATCATCTTGTCGATCGATTTGGCCATCTCAAGGGCCTCCTTGGTCGGCATCTGGCGGACCACTTCGCGCGTGTCGCGGTCGATGATCTTGACCACGACTTCCTTGCTGTCCTCGTCGATCTCGAACTCCAGACTCTGCGCCGATTGTGGCAGCGCTTCGTTGAGTTTCTTGACGGCGGAGGTCACCTCGTCGCGGCCAGGTTCTGCAGCGGCTTTTTCCGGTGCTGCCTTCGGTACCGTGGCAGCCTGACTGCTCACCACCGCAGGACGTTCGTCGAGCTTGGTGATGGGCGATGAACCCGTGGATTGGATCTGCATGGCGTTCCCCTAGCAAAAATTCCCCGGCCAAATTTCTTCAGCCGGGGAACCACTACCTTGTGAGCCTGTTACCTTGCGTTAGCGATTAGCCACGCAGGAGCGACAGGACACCGTTCGGCAGCGAGTTGGCCTGGGCCAGCATCGAGGTACCAGCCTGCTGCAGGATCTGACCGCGGGTCATGTTCGCGGTTTCAGCTGCGAAGTCGGTATCGACGATGCGGCTACGCGATGCCGACAGGTTCTCGGTCGACGACGACAGGTTCGAGATCGCCGATTCGAAGCGCGATTGCAGTGCGCCGTACTGGGCGCGCTGGCTGTTGACCGATGCCAGTGCTGCGTCGGCGGTCTTGATTGCCAGCTGGGCGCCTTCGAAGGTGCTGATGTCGAGGTCGGCAACCGATTTCAGGGCCGACGAACCGGTATCGTCGCCAGTATCGAGCGAGAAGCCGCTTGCATCATCGACCGAGAAGCTGTTCTCCGAGTCAAGGATGATACGACCGGCAACCGTGGCGCCATCGGTATCGTCGACGGTGATCGGGGTATCCATGGCCTCGCCGGTCTCGTCATACGCGCCGAGGGTGGCAGTTGCCGTTGCGTCGGACGACACGTTCTTCAAGGCGATGTCGGCGCCGTCGGCGTGGGTCAGCTTCAGGCCGCCCGCGTCGTCGTACGATGCAGTGATGCCGGTCTTGGCCGATTGGGCATTGAAGGCGCTGATCGCGGCAGCATGGCCGTTCGCGTCATCGGTACCGATCGAGAACGACACCTTGACGGCTTCGGCGTTGTCGCCCTTGAGTTCGAAGGTGAACGATTTGCCGGCGTCGGCAATCAGGTTCGCTTCCGATTTTGCGGTGGCGCTGACACCGGTGTCGCCGCTGACCTTGTTGATGGCGGCTGCGGTGGCCTTGGCCGTTGCGTCCTCTGCGACGGTGATGTCCTTCGAACCCGACGAACCATTGATCGTCATGGTGCCGGTTGCGACACCGTTCGACTGGCCGGATGCAGCTTGCATTGCGCTGGCGTCCAGACGGTTGTTACCGTAGGTCGAGGTCGTGAAGTTCGAGCCGGTCATCGAGATCAGCTGGCCGGCATTGGCGCCAACCTGGAAGTTCGCGGTGCCCATCGAACCGTCCATCAGCTTCTGGCCGTTGAATTCGGTGGTGTTGGCGATACGGTTCAGTTCCGAGGTCAGCTGGGTGACTTCAGTTTGCAGTGCTTTGCGGTCGCTGGCCGAGTTCGACGAGTTCGACGACTGGACAGCCAGTTCGCGGACACGTTGCAGGATGTCGCCGGAGCTCGACAGAGCGCCTTCAGCGGTTTGTGCCATCGACACGCCATCGTTGGCGTTACGGGTGGCTTGCGTCATGCCCTTGATTTGCGACTGCATGCGATCCGAGATCGCCAGGCCGGCAGCGTCATCCTTGGCGCTGTTGATGCGCAGACCCGACGACAGGCGCTGGATCGAGGTGTTCAGGGACGATTGCGAAGCCGACAGGTTACGCTGCGAGTTCAGGGACGAGACGTTGGTGTTGATGACTGATGCCATGGTGTTTCTCCAGACTAGGACTTGCTAGGGTTGCAGCGACCGTGCTGCTGTTCACTTTGGTCCGTCTCGCTATTCAGTGACGTTCAAACCGCTGTTGTTGCTGGTAACGGTGCCCTATGGAAAAAGTTTAGGGCCGGATCGCAAAATAAAACGGCCTTTTTTCGTCCCGTCTGAAAATCGTGCTCTCTTGGCGGCAGCCAAAAAAGGAACTTGAGGGAAAAAATAAATTAATTTGTCACCCTCATGGCGCCGCGCCGAGACTGAAAACTTGTCAGTCCGCCACCACCACCCGGTTCTTGCCGCTGTTCTTGGCCTGGTACATGGCTTTATCGGCGCGCGCCATCAGCGACGCCTGCTCTTCGTTCTGCACCCGCAGCGCCACGCCGCACGAGAACGTGATCAGCATTTTCTCGTTATCGTGCAGGAAGAAGTGCTTGGTCAGCTCGCGCTGCACCCGCACCATGGCCGCCGCCGCCGCATCGACCGTCGTCTCGGGCAGCAATATCAAAAATTCCTCGCCGCCAAACCGCGCAATCACATCCATCGAGCGCAGCGTCTCGCGCACCACTTTCACCAGGTGCTTGAGCGCGGCGTCCCCCGCCATATGCCCATAGGTATCGTTCAGGCGCTTGAAATTGTCCAGGTCGAGCAGCGCCACGCACAGCGGCGTGTTGCGGCGGTCGGCGCGCGCGCTTTCGCGCTCGAACACGTCGTCCAGGCCCCGGCGGTTCAGGCTGCCGGTGAGCTGGTCTTCCCGCACCAGCTCGCTCATATGCTGCAGTTCGGCTTCCAGTTCGCGGATGCGCTGCTCGGCTTCCTGCACGTCGCGGTGCGCGTTCACCATGCGGTCGCGCGAGGCCAACGCCTCATCCTGCGCATGGCGCGTCTCGCGCAGCACCTCGTTCAGCACGGTATTGAGTTCGTTGATGTCGGTGGCGCTGCCGATGCGTTCCGAAAAGTCGCCCAGCTTGGCGTGGTAGTCGCCGGTCGCGGCAGCCACCGAACCCAGGCGGTCGACAAACGTCATCATCATGTTCTTCATCGTCGCGCGCACGTCGGCGATGCCATGTTTCAGGTGACTTTGCTTGATGATCACGTCTTTCAGGCTGCGCGTGGCGTCCTCCAACGCGCGCGTGTCCAGTGGCCCGGCGATCAATTCCTGCACCGCCACCACCTGGCCGCGCATATAGCTATCATCCTCGAGCAAGCCTTCAATATTGTCGAGCAGCAGGCGGAACAGCCGCAGCAGCAGTTCCTGCTGGCCCGCGCTATCGTCCTTGCGCAGCTCGATCTGGAAGCACAACTGCTTCAGGCGCGCCTCGATGTCGTGCAATTCGCTCTCGCCGACCGCCGTTTTTACCAGCGCGCCCAGTGCCTCGGCTTCCTGCACCAGTGCCGGATTGTCGCCCAGCAGCGACGCGCAGGCGAACGACAGCGTGCGCGCCAGCATGTCGCGCAGCAGGCGCGTGTCGGGCTCTTCGTCGCCCATCGCCATCACCGGGGTGTTGCGGCGCAGATGCCGCTCTGACAATTGCCCTAACGCCTGGGTGTAATTGTTCCAGTCCCCCGTCTTGACGGCGCGCGTCATGCGGCGGCCATACTCGGCCAGCTCGCCCGGCGTCTCGAGCATGCGGCGCGCAAACCCGTTCAGCACTTCGATGGCGCCGGCGTCCGGCGCGGGCGCCGGTGGCGGCGGTGGCGTGCCGGCGATCTCGTCGTAGATGGCGCGGTAGGCGTCCGGCGTCGGCGCGATACGGCGCGTGGCCAGACGGCGAAACGCCTCGCGCGCTATATCAGCCGGGTTCGCTGCAGGAGTGGCAGTGGCGCCAGGGCCGGGTGCAGCGGGAGCAGGTGTGGACGGGATGGACATGGATTGCAGCGCAGTGCTGGGTTTGCGGGATTGACGACATGATAGGCAGTTTATTTGCCTCGTATCAATATATATTCTGCAGTCAGGCGTGCGCCGGGGTGGTCAATCCACCAGGCCGTTGCGAATCGCATACGTGGTCAGCTCGGCACTGGTCCTGAGTTTCATTTTTACCAACAAGCGCGCGCGGTATTCGCTGATCGTCTTGACCGACAACGAGAGTTCGCCCGCGATCTGCGTTACGGTCATGCCCGACGCGATCATCGTCAGCGTCTGGTATTCGCGGTCCGACAAGCCCTCGTGGGCGGCGCTTTCGTGGTCTTCTCCGATTGCGCTGGCCAGCGTCTGGGCCAGCGCGGCGCTCACATATTTTTGCCCGCTCGCCACCAGGCGGATCGCCGTGATCAGCTCACGCGGCGCGCTCTGCTTGGTGATATAGCCCGCCGCGCCTGCCTTTAACGCGCGAATCGCATACTGGTCTTCGCGGTGCATCGACAGCATCAGCACCGCCAGGTCGGGTTTTTCCTTCTTGATCTGCTTGAGAACATCGATGCCATTGCGGTCGGGCAGCGAGATATCGAGCAACATCACCTGGCAGCGCGTCTTGCCGGCCAGGCGCACGGCGTCGTGACCGTTCTCGGCCTCGCCGGAGACAACCATGTCGTTCTCGTCGGCGAGGATCTGCTTGAGTCCTTCGCGCACGATGGCGTGGTCATCGGCGATGCATACCCGGATCGTTACTTTTTCACTCATTCTGTTTCTTGTTATGTGCCAGGGCCGCGGGCGGCGCCAGCCTGCTCTTGACGGTTACCATCGTGCCACCTCCGGGCGCCGGCGACAAGGCCAGCATGCCGCCAAGCGCGCCCGCCCGTTCGCGCATGCCACGCAGGCCGAACGCACGCGGCTTGCCATGCGCGGCGGGATCGATGCCGCGCCCGTTGTCGCAGATGGTCAACGTGAGTTCGCTGCCATCGCGTTGCAGCGTCACCGTGGCCTGGCTGGCGCCGGCATGTTTGGCGATATTGGTCAGTGCTTCCTGAACGATGCGAAAGAGGGTGGCGGCATGGTCCGGCGCCAGATCTAGCCGGTCCGGGCCGTGCGTGACCACGTGGATGCCGGTCTGCCGTTCGAACTCGCGCGCCTGCCAGGCGATGGCGGCGACCAGGCCGAGGTCGAGCGTGGACGCCCGCAGGCCGAGCGAAATAGTGTGTACTGAATCGATGGTGCGCTCGACCAAGTCGTCGACATACTGCGCCTGCTCGGCCAGGCCGGGCTGATCGGGCGGCAGGCGCGCTGCCAGTCGCGCCAGCGCCATCTTGATCGCAATGAGGTTGCCGCCCAGTTCATCGTGGAGTTCGCGCGCGATGCGGGTGCGTTCCTCGGCCCTGGCGGCGTCTTCGTGGGCGTGCTGACGTGGGGCGGGTTGGCGCATGCTCGAATGATACGACAAGCGCGGTCAAGTCTCGCTACAATGAGTCCATGAACAAGGCATTTGTAAAAGAGTCCGACAACGACGACGATGATGAAGCCCTGGCGCTGGCGCAGGCGATTCCTGACGGCGCCAAGAACTACATCACCCCGGCCGGCTATCAGCGCATCAAGGATGAGCTGCTGCAGCTGATCGACGTCGACCGGCCCGAGGTCGTGCGGATCGTGCACTGGGCCGCGTCCAATGGCGATCGCTCCGAAAACGGCGACTACATCTACGGCAAGCGCCGCCTGCGCGAGATCGACCGCCGCATCCGCTTTCTCACCAAGCGCATGGATTCGGCATTCGTCGTCGATCCGAGCATCCAGCATGGCAACGATCAGGTGTTCTTCGGCGCCACCGTCCGCTACGTCAACGGGGCCGGCGAAGAGCACACCATCACCATCGTCGGCATCGACGAACTCGATCCGCTGCATGGCAAGATCAGCTGGGTCTCGCCCGTGGCGCGCGCGCTGACCAAGTGCCGCGAGGGCGACGTGGCCCAATTGCAGACGCCGCTGGGCATGGACGAGCTTGAAATATTGTCGGTCGACTATCCCGAGCCCGTCACCGACTGAGGCCGGCCCGGGCTGCTACTATATCGGCATGAACCGACCTGATAACGCGGCGCACATTCTCGATCCCCTGGCGGCACTGCGCGCCGCCACCAATGAACGGCACGAACGGCTCGACAGCGGCCTGCCGCTGTCCGGCCCCGCGCCGGACGTGACCGACTATGCGTCGCACCTGACGATGGTGCGCGACTGGCTGGCGCCATTGCTGCCGTGGCTTGACACCTTCGAGGATGGACCGCAGCGGGCGTTGCCGCCGGTGGACCGCATGGCGCTGATCGAGGCCGACCTGAACGAGCCGGGCATGCCGAAGCGCCGCGCGCCGGCCGCGTCCGACGCGTGGTCGCGCGACGCCAGTGCGGCGTATCGCTGGGGTGTGTGCTACGTGATCGAAGGCTCGCAGCTGGGCGGCAAGGTGTTGTACGGGAAGCTGGCCGGGTCGCTGGCGCCGCATCCGCTGCGCTACCTGAAGGGCAGCGACGCCGGGCCCGGGCCGCGCTGGCGCGCGTTCATGCTGGCTTTGAGAGAGCATGTGACGTCGCCGGATGAGATTGCCGATGCGTGCGCGGGGGCATGCGCGGCGTTTGACAGTATTTTGACGCTGAGCCTGGACAAGAAGGGCTGAGCGCAGCCTGCGGCCTTGGCATTAGCCCGCACCCTGAAGACCGTCATTCCCGCAAAGGCGGGAATCCAAGTTCGACGCTATGTGCTGATTTTAAACGAAGTGGCCGCGCACGCAAACTTGGGTTCCCGCCTCCGCGGGAACGACGGCTCATACGACGGCTCATACGACGGCGATGAGGCCGCCGGCCCTTACGTCCGTTCCCGCTCCACCCGATTCACGCCAGCCACCCGCCGCAGATTACGAATCAACTGTGCCAGATGCACCCGGTCCGCGATCTGGATCGTGAAGCGCAGCTGCGTCATCATGTTTTCGTCGTCTTCGTCCATGCCCACATACGTGATGTTGGCGTCGGACTCGCCGATCTCGGCTGCCACGCGGGCCAGGATGCCTTTTTCATTGTTGATCAACAGGCGGATCCGGCAGTCGAAGCGGCGGTTGAGCTCGTCGCCCCATTGCACGGCGATCCAGCGGTCGGGTTCCTTCGCCAGCAGGCGCTTGGCCGTCAGGCAATCGCAGGTGTGCACCACCAGCGCCTGGTCGCGGCGCAACTGGCCCGTGATCTGGTCGCCCGGGATCGGCAGGCAGCACGGCGCCAGCTGGACCGCCACGCCTTCGCTGCCATAGATCGTCACAGGCGCGATATCGCTGGCCGGCAGCGGTTTGCTCGACGGCAGCAGATCGGGGTCGCCTTCCATCAGGCCGAAGATATGGCGCGCCACCAGTGTGGGCATGCGCTTGCCGATGCCGACGTCGGCATACACTTCTTCCATCGAATTGGCCGACGATTCGGCCAGCAGCCGCTCGACGACGCTGGCCGGCAGATCCGGCTTGATATTCCGGACTGCCAATGCCTGCGTCAGCAATTCGAGGCCCAGCTCGGCCGATTCATTCACATCGACCAGGCGCAGATGGTGGCGGATCGCCGAGCGCGCCTTGCCGGTGCGGACAAACGTCAGCCAGGTCGGGCTCGGGCGTGAATCGGGCTGGGTGATGATTTCGACGATGTCGCCATTGTGCAGCTCGGTGCGCAGCGGATGCTCTTCGTTGTTGATCTTCACGCCGACCGTATGGTCGCCGATGCCGGTGTGGATCGAGTAAGCGAAGTCAAGGGCCGTCGCACCACGGGGCAGGGCAATGATCTTCGACTTTGGCGTAAATACATAGACCGAATCGGGGAACAGGTCGACCTTGACGTGTTCGAGGAACTCGGCCGAGTCGCCGGTTTGCTGCTGGATGTCGAGCAGCGACTGCAGCCACGCATGGGTGCGCTGCTGCAGGTCGGACATATTCGATTCGCCCGTCTTGTACAGCCAGTGCGCCGCCACGCCGCTCTCGGCCGTGCGGTGCATGTCCTGCGTGCGGATCTGGAATTCGACCGGGGTGCCGTAGGGGCCGATCAGCGTGGTGTGCAGCGACTGGTAGCCGTTGATCTTGCCAATGGCGATGTAGTCCTTGAACTTGCCCGGCATCGGCTTGTACAGCGCGTGCAGGGTACCCAGCGCCACGTAACAGTTGGGCACGCTGTCGACGACCACGCGGAAGCCATACACATCGAGCACCTGCGAGAACGACAGGTGCTTGTTGCGCATTTTTTTATAGATGCCGTACAGGGTTTTTTCGCGGCCGTGCACTTCGGCTTTCAGGCCGCCCGCCTCGAGCTGGTTCTTGACTGCTTCGAGGATTTTCTTGACCACTTCGCGCCGGTTGCCGCGCGCCGCCTTGATCGCCTTGGACAGCGTTTGATAACGCACCGGATACAGGTGCGAGAACGACAGGTCTTGCAGCTCGCGGTAGATATTGTTCAGGCCGAGGCGGTGCGCGATCGGCACGTAGACTTCCATCGTCTCGCCGGCGATGCGGCGCTTTTTTGCCGGAATCATGAAGCCGAGCGTGCGCATATTGTGCAGGCGGTCGGCCAGCTTGATCAGGATGACGCGCACGTCGGACGCCATCGCCAGCAGCATCTTGCGGAAGTTTTCCGCCTGCGCTTCGAGCTGGCTCTGGAATTCGATTTTTTCGAGCTTGGACAGGCCGTCGACAAGATTGGCGACCTGGGCGCCGAAGCGCTCGATCAGCTCATCCTTCTTGACGTCCTGGTCTTCGATCACGTCGTGCAGCAGCGCGGCCATGATGGCCTGGGCATCGAGTTTCCACTCGGCGCAGATCTCGGCGACGGCGATCGGATGGGAGATATACGGTTCGCCCGACTTGCGCACCTGGCCCAGGTGCATCTCGTCAGAGAAGCGGTAGGCTTCCTTGACCTTTTTGAGTTCGGCGGGCGTGAGGTATTCGGACAGCTTGTTGATCAGCTGTGTCACCGAGGCCACGCCGGGCACGATGGGGCCGGCGGGCTCGATGAAATCGGGCGGGCGATTGTCGGCCCGCCGCTCGCGTGGAGCAGTACTGCGTGGAGTGGTCGAATCTGGAGGTAACAGGTTCATTACGTTAATCGTCTGGCTGCGGTGAGATCAGAATAACAGAAGACGGGATAACGCAAATTCGGCCACTCCCGAACTATATTACATCGGGACTTTTTTCAGCATCTCGATGCCGACTTTGCCAGCGGCGATCTCGCGCAGGGCGACGACGGTTGGCTTGTCCTTGGCTTCGACCTTCGGGGTGTGGCCTTGCAGCAGCTGGCGCGCACGATACGTCGCAGCCAGGGTCAGCTGGAAACGGTTCGGGATGTTTTTGAGGCAGTCTTCGATGGTAATGCGGGCCATGTGTGCTCCTGGGTAGCTAAATGTTAGGTAACGATGAGTGCGGACAATGAATACAAACAACGAGTGCGGCGCGCCCTGCAACGGCGCGCTCGTCAAGATTGTGGTTGATTCGCGTGGATTCCCAGCTGGGCAAACAGCGTAGCGTTGCGGGCAGCTTGTTGGGCAAATCGGCAACGTGTCGCTTTGACAATCGCCTGCAGTTCGGCCAGGGCGACGTTAAACTCTTCGTTGATGATAGCATATTCGAAGTCCGGCGCGTGAGCGATCTCGCCGCCCGCCGCCAGCAGGCGCCGGGTGATGATGTGCGGTTCATCGGTGCCGCGTTTGTGCAGGCGTTCTTCCAGCGCTTCGATCGATGGCGGCAGAATGAAGATGCCGGCCGCGTCCGGGAACAGCTTGCGCACCTGGCGCGCCCCTTGCCAGTCGATCTCCAGCAGGATATCGGTGCCATTCTTCATCTCTTGTTCGACGCTCAGGCGGCTCGTGCCGTAATAATTGCCGTGCACTTCGGCCCATTCGAGAAACTCGCCGCGTTCGGCGCGCGTGACGAAATCCTCGGCGCTCGTGAAGTGGTATTCGCGGCCATCCTGCTCGCCCGGGCGCGGTGCGCGGGTGGTGGTGGAGATCGACAGCTTGATGCCCGGTTCGTTCGCCAGCAGGGCGTTGACCAGGGTCGATTTGCCGGCGCCGGATGGGGCGGCGACGACGAACAGGCTGCCGGAGAAGGCGTGTGGGAGCATGGCGGAGTCCTTTGTCGGTACGTGATGGTGCATGATGGTGCGAGCGTTGTCGCGGGTGTTCATGTTAACGTTGAACGCGTGGAGGGCTTCGCCGTCCACGCGTTCAACCGGCCTCGAATGGCCGAATTCTATTCCAGGTTCTGCACCTGCTCGCGCATCTGCTCGATGAGCAACTTGAGCTCCATCGACGCATCGGCCAATTCCTTTACCGACGCCTTGGCGCCGAGCGTGTTCGCTTCGCGATTGAGTTCTTGCATCATGAAGTCGAGACGCTTGCCGACCTGGCCACCCTTCTTGAGGATATGGCGGGTTTCATTCAGGTGCGCCGAGAGACGCGACAATTCTTCGGAGACGTCGATCCGGATGCCATACAAGGTGACCTCTTGCCGAATCCGTTCCAGCACTTCCTGGCGCGTGAGCGTCGATGGATTGCCGTGGCCCGCTACGCCCAGGACATCCTGCATGCGGTCGATGGCCTTGTTCTGGAACTGCGAAATGACTTGCGGGATCAGCGGCGTGATGCGCTTGACGATCGCTTCCATGGACTCGATGCGCGATTGCAGCATGGTCTCGAGGGCGGCGCCTTCACGCCGGCGGCTGTCGACAAAGGCGGCGATGGTGGTGACCGTGAGCGCGGCAACGTCGGCCTGGAGCGATTCCTGGCCGATGGTCGATTCTTCGATGACGCCGGGCCAGCGCAGCAGTTCAGCCACCGTCATCGGAGCGGCCTGGGCGAAGTGACGCGTCACTTCGCCTTGCAAACGGGCCAGGTCGGCCAGCAATTCTTGATTGAGCGCCGCCGCGCCGCTGCTGACCTTGCGGCCAAACGAGACGCGCACTTCGACTTTGCCACGCTGAATCGCGGCCATGATGGCCGTTCGCAAATCGGGTTCCAGCGCGCGCAAATCGTCATTGATGCGGAACTGCAGATCGAGAAAGCGCGAGTTGACGCTCTTGATTTCGATCGTCAGGGTTCCGGCAGCGCCTTCGCTGGTGGCGACCGCATAACCTGTCATGCTTGAAATGCTCAATGGGATCCCCGGTTTTTATTCTTTACAAAGCCGACATTTATCCACACAATCGCGCTGTTTAGCAAGGATACCCAATTGGATGGCTGCACAGAATAACGCTCCTCTGCCCGCAGGACTCGAAATTGCCGGATACCGCATTGTAAAGAAAATTGCGTCCGGCGGGTTCAGTATTGTATATCTTGCCTATGACAGCGAGGGGAATGCGGTCGCCATCAAGGAGTACCTGCCAAGCGCTTTGGCGCTGCGCCAGCCGGATCAATTGATTCCCGTCGTGCCCAAGCCGCACCTGGCGGTTTTTCGTATCGGCCTGAAGTGTTTTTTCGAAGAAGGCCGCGCCCTGGCGCGCATCGTGCACCCGAATGTGGTGCGCGTGCTCAATTTTTTCCGTGCCCATGAAACCGTGTACATGGTCATGGCCTACGAATCCGGTCACTCGCTGCAAGAACACGTCGCGCGCGCCGCCGCCAAGGACACTGGCCTGAGCGAAAAATTCGTGCGCAAGGTGTTTCATGGCGTCTGCAGCGGCCTGCGCGAAGTACATGCCAACAAGCTGCTGCACCTCGACCTGAAACCGGCCAATATTTATTTGCGGACCGACGGCTCGCCGCTGCTGCTCGACTTCGGCGCCGCGCGCCAGACGCTGCACACCGACGCGCCCATGCTTGCCCCGATGTACACCCCGGGCTTCGCCGCGCCCGAGTTGTACACGCGCGGTGCGGCCCTGGGGCCCTGGACCGACATTTACAGTCTCGGCGCCGCGATGCTCTCCTGCATGAGCCTCTCGACGCCGCCGCCGGTCGAGGCGCGCCGCACGGACGATCACGTGCCACGCCAGCTGGCGCGCCTGGCAGGGTACTATTCACCGGAACTGGTCAAACTGGTGGCCACGTGCCTGGCGCTCGATCCGCTGCTGCGGCCCCAAAGCGTGTTCGAGATCCAGAAAGCCCTGCAGGCGGCGCCGGCGTCGCCGCTTCCGGCGCGGGCAACGACGCCGCCGGTCGTCGAAGCGCTCGAGACGGGCGAAGCACGCGGCGGCTGGCGCGGCCTGGTCGATCGTCTCGGCGCGTTACGGCGCGATCAGTAACACGAACAGGCGCACGACGAACACACGCAGTTAAGGAACCTCATGCAATTTTCGGTCTATCAACAAAGCCATATTGGCGGACGCAAGGTCAATCAGGACCGCATGGGCTACTGCTACACGCGCGACGCCTTGCTGCTGCTGCTGGCAGACGGCATGGGCGGGCACCTGGGCGGCGAGATCGCCGCAACCATCGCGCTGCAAACGGTATCGGCGATGTTCCGCCTGCAGGCGCGCCAGTACGTAAAAAAGCCCGAGCGCTTCCTGGAAGAAGCGCTGTTGCAGGCGCATCACGACATCCAGGCCTACGCCGTCACCCATGGCCTGCCCGAGATGCCACGCACCACGGTCGTGGCCTGCCTCATCCAGCACAACTGCGCCGTGTGGGCCCACGTAGGCGACTCGCGCCTGTACTGGATGCGGCGCAACCAGGTGCTGGCCTGCACGCGCGACCACTCGCATTTCGAATACCTGCTCGAGCGCGGCCGCGCCGACCCTTCCGAGCGCAACACCCACCCGGACCGTAACAAACTCTACAACTGCCTGGGCGCCTCGAGCGTGCCGAAGATCGAGCTGTCGCCGCAGCACAGCCTGCAGCATGGGGACGTGCTGCTGCTATGCTCCGACGGCCTGTGGTCCATGCTGCCAGACACCGAAATCGTGCACCACCTTGCCACCGGCGACGTGGTGCAGGCGGTGCCAGAACTAGTGCAGATGGCGGCCGCCATCGGTGGTGCGCAGGCCGACAACACGACCGCGCTGGCCATCACCTGGCAGGGCGCGAACGGCGTGCTCGATGTCGACGGACAGAACGTGATCTCGACCCAGTTGCTGGCCGAAGACGCAGTGAGCTCAACCATCGTCGCCGGCGACCCGCTGCCGGAAGGCAGTGACGCGTTCGACGAGGACGACATCGAAAAAGCGATCGCCGAAATCCGCGAAGCCATTGAAAAATCGTCCCAGCTGCTCAAGTAACCGAAAGACCGCCATGACTTTCCAACAGCGCCCGAGCGGCCGCGCGATCGACCAGCTGCGCCCGATCGTCATCACTCGCAACTACACCCGGCACGCCGAAGGCTCGGTGCTGATCGAGTTCGGCGACACCAGGGTCATTTGCACGGCCAGCATCGAGGACAAGGTGCCAGGCTTTTTGAAAGGCAAGGGCCAGGGCTGGCTGACGGCCGAATACGGCATGCTGCCGCGCTCGACCCACAGGCGCATGGACCGCGAAGCCGCGCGCGGCAAGCAAAGCGGGCGCACGCAGGAAATCCAGCGCCTGATCGGCCGCTCGCTGCGCGCCGCGTTCGACCTGCACGCCTTCGGCGAGCGCACGCTGCACCTCGATTGCGACGTGATCCAGGCCGACGGCGGCACCCGCACCGCGGCGATTACCGGCGCGATGGTGGCGGCGCACGACGCCTTCAGCTCGCTGCTCTCGTCGTGCGCGATCACGGCGCTGCCGGTGCGGCATTTCGTCGCGGCCGTGTCGGTCGGCGTCTACCGCGGCGTGCCGGTGCTCGACCTGGACTATCCGGAAGATTCGGACTGTGACACCGACATGAACGTGGTCATGAACGACCAAGGCCACTTTATTGAAGTACAGGGCACGGCCGAAGGCGCGGCCTTCGACCGCGCCGGCATGGACCGCCTGCTCGACCTGGCGCAGGCGGGCATTGCCGACCTGATCCATTTGCAGAAGCAGGCATTGCGCGTGGCCTGACGGGTAGTCGGGCGGCGGGCGCGCGAAGCCGGTAAAATGACCGGTTTCCTATCCTGCACCCTGACCACCATGACCCAGCGCCTGATCCTCGCCTCCAACAATGCCGGCAAGCTCAAGGAATTCGCCCAGCTGCTCGGCCCGATCGGCCTCGACCTGCATCCGCAAGGCGAATTCGACGTTCCTGAAGCAGAAGAGCCGTTCGGCACCTTTGTTGAAAACGCGCTGGCCAAGGC
>Ga0265797_10001918_pt1 | contig 36069 bp, 23 predicted proteins | sample P2T30metagenome_FD_192433 | JGI IMG/M metagenome (GOLD analysis project Ga0265797, IMG submission 192433) | Plant litter microbial communities from East Loma Ridge, Irvine, California - P2 T30 | ecosystem: Environmental > Terrestrial > Plant litter > Unclassified | place: USA: California...
CAGAATGCGCAGTTGGCGGCGAAGAAGATTGAGGGGACTATTAATAATACAAGGCTGAAGTAAGTTTACAAGTGAGTTCAGTGTATTGAGTAGAGCTAACAAGATGCAGTACGCATATTGCTTTCACACTGCTAGACGAGATGATCCAGGTTTTGTTTCCGGATGTTAGTACGAAGTAATGTTCAGGCATATGGTAGTGTTGCATAGCTGGCGTTCTGCGTAAGCGTCACAGTGGAGTATTACTGTGGAGTCTTGGATCTATCCGTATCATGTTTATGTTTTGTCTCAAATCCACATCTCTATTTTTATGCTGGTTCTCATCCTCTATTGGTAATTACGATCACTCGCTCTTTCTTCTTCTTGCTTTCGTTACGTCATAGTGGCGGCCTCCCAGATTAGGGATACCTCAGGCATGAAGATAGGCACAAAGGCAGATAAGATGTTGCCCAAAGTAGTTCTGTTTATCATGCGTAGAGGTTCTGCCTAGATATGTCGCGAGGCTGAAGAGCTGGAATCCTGGAATCGATACATGTACGCGCTGGCGAGGCTGAAAAGCTGGAACACCAGAATTGGCTGGTGTACGCGCCCGCATGCATACGCCGTATGCACGCATATTTGTTCGCCATTGACTGGTGCCCGCTATTCCACCGCAGATAAAAGGAATTCGATACCTCACCTTCACCTCTCATCACAGCACGAAGGGCTTTTCGGCTAGCATCAACACAAACGGTGAAGAGTTGCTCCTTCCCAGCAAGAGTCGCCAACAACACAATCTTTGCAGCGACACATTGTTTCGTAACTTACACTCGAACTCACACTTGAAGAGACTCAATATGTCTGGACACGGCGGACGCGGCGGACGCGGCGGACGCGGTTCACGTGGCGGACGAGGTGAACGAGGCTGGCGAGGAGGTAGAGGTCCTGGTCGCGGTCGCGGTCGTGGCGGCAACTCGTTCAGCAACCACGATGGCAACCCACAGCATGAGTCAAAGCCTATTAGAACCAAAGAGACGGACGAGCAGAGAGAGGCCAGAAAGTCATACAGCTCCTGGAAGCGCCGTCTTGGTGAGGCTGAGACTGATCCGACAACTATGCGGCGCCTTTGGTAAGTACTTCATTCTACGAATCGCACATGAGACACACACTGACTTCCTACACCAAAACCTTAGGGAAGGTGCATTGGGCATACTCGAAAACGGAGATAGAGACTGGCTTCAACAGCTACCCCAAGATCTCGATGATTCAGACGATGAGAACGGTCATCGCCACATTCTAGCCATTCTACGCACGAATGTTAGCCCAGACTGCGGTACCTTCCTTGAAAATGCTCGCAATTTCCTCCTCACGATCACGCACTCGTCGCTCCTACACTGTCTTGCGGTTGACACACACGTCGGATCGATTTACAACCTCTTCGGCGGGGTCGCTGGACGTACTGCGGTTCAATATCTGCAGCGAGTTTCCAATGCTCTCTCAGCAGCTCGAACAATTAGGTGTTTTGCAATTTCTACGGAGGATCATCAAGCAACACTTCTGGCAATGACAAAGGCGCTACTCGAGTTGTTGAGGCGGGAGCGAAGAGCACGTTTCAACGACAATATCATACCGCTAGTGGACTCAATCCAGACTGCAAGCGATGCTTGCAAGGGCTCTCCAGATGTTTCGGCCCGGACTACCAACCGCCTCAACGACATTCGAGCCCTGGTAGCACGTGCGCAAGGAATGCTTGCTGATAGTGTAGGTGATGATGACACTGGCGATCACGACGATGCTAGCGACCAGAAGTCTTTCTATCCAAGAGACTTGGTAGTTCCTTCAGGCCGCTTCGACAACGACAAAAAGGACATCGGTGACCTGATACTCTTTCCGACTCGTGATGAGATCATGACCGATGAGAAAGAATTCCTGCCATATACGGATCCAGATCAACCACATTTCCTTGAAGACCCTGTACAACGCCACATCGACACTTATTTTCGGCTAATGCGCCATGACATCTTCGGAGAACTGAAGAGTTCTTTGGCTGGTATCATGCATGCAGTATCTCAAGATCCCAATGCGCTGTCCTATGCCAATCTTGGAGACATGCGCGCCAATCAGTATACCAACGCTCGTGTCTCCTATGTCACACTCAATAAGCGGAAGGGTCTGCAGGCTCAGATGGAATTCTTACAGCCTGCAATCGTTCGAAAGAAGAATGCCGATCAGAAGGTGAAGTGGTGGGAGGAGTCCCGGCGATTCGATGACGGGTCGCTCCTGTCATTCATCTGGATCCAAGATAATGTCGTTCAACACATCTTCCTCACTGTCTCAGACAAGACCACGGATCCCAAGAAGGAGTATAGTCTTACACACCATCACCAGATGGCTTACGTCACGACGAATTTGGTGACTCAAGACCGAGCAACAGTCAAGATGCTCATGCGCGCAAACATTGGAGTGACCCGCGGCCTCTTGCTGGAGTTTCCGAAGGTCATGCCGGCGACATTTGCACCCACTTTAGAGAGCCTACAGGCTATGCATCGGCTGAATCGTCTGCCCTTCCGGCAATGGATTGTTCCAGACAAACACAGTGGTACCCCAGGGGCACGTGGGATTCAGAAGATTCCTCCACCTCTCTACGCGCGCACTTCTGGCTTCCGATTCCCAGCCACAACGCTCATGAAGGACAAGAACGGCGAGCCATTTTCGATCGAACCGACCTCATCGTGCAACGACGAGGCGCTCCTTGACAAGCTTGAGACCAAGACACAGCTGGATCGCGGACAGTGTCGCGCATTAGTTGCTGCGTTGACCCGCGAATTTGCGTTCATTCAAGGACCTCCAGGTACAGGGAAGAGCTATTTGGGTCTCCAGATCATGAGAATACTGCTGGATATCAAGAAGAAGAAGAAGGACCTTGGGCCCATACTTATCGTATGCTATACGAACCATGCCTTGGATCAGTTTCTGGAACATCTACTAGACATCGGCGTGAAAAAGCTCATTCGTGTCGGAGGCATGAGTAAGTCGAAGAAGCTTTCCAACCACAACCTTCGCACCATTGGCGACCAGGAGACCAAAACCAAATCCGAGAAGTACATGGCGGCTATGAGGTACAAGAACCTGGACGAGAATGAGAAGGAGGCTGGAAAGACCTTTGCTGGTCTTCACGCCTTGTCAAAGCGTGCGCAGTGGCAAAATCTCAAAGCCCATATCCACGAGGAATACCCAAGAATCTACAACCAGTTCCGTCGCGTCGATGATCAAGGCTTCCAGACGGCTGGCCGTCACCCATTTGATGTATGGATTGCAGGCAGTGAAACACACCATCATCCAGTACTATCCCCGGAGGTCCTACGACAAGTCGTGCAGAGGGCTACTGAAAATGTGTTCTCCCTGTCAGTTCACGAGAGGAGCGCACTGATCGCTCATTGGGTTTCTGAGGCTCAAAACAACAAGGTTAGCGAGCTTTTTGAGATTGTCAACGATGCTACCAAGACGCAACGCGAATTGAGCAACATCCACGAAGAGCTCAATCGTCGACTGCTAGAGGATTCAGATGTCATCGGTGTCACGACCTCTGGGTTGGCGAAGCGTATTTCATTACTCCAGCAGGTGAAGTGCAAGGTTATCATCTGCGAGGAGGCGGGAGAGGTCATGGAGAGCCACATGATTTCTGCGCTACTTCCTGATGTTGAGCACTTGATCCAGATTGGTGATCACGAGCAACTCCGGCCTTCGGTCAGCAATTTCCGCGACTTGTCGCTCGAAAGCGATCGAGGAAAGCTCCATGCGCTCGACAGGAGTCAGTTCGAACGCCTCTCAATCGGTGAGCCTGGGCGGCCTCTTATGCCCGTTGCTCAGCTGAACGTACAACGTCGTATGCGCCCGCAGATATCCTCGCTAATCCGCGAGACCATATACGACAAACTTAAGGACCATGCATCTACCATTGATCTGCCTGACGTTGTCGGATTGCGCCATAACGTCTTCTGGCTTGATCATACCAACCTCGAGAACGAGAAGGATAGCGATGTGCACAACACCAAGTCCAAATCCAATTTGTGGGAAGTCAAGATGGTGCATGCACTAGTCCGGCATGTCGTTCGACAAGGTGTTTACAAGTCAGATGATATCGCGGTACTAACACCATATACTGGCCAGCTTCAGAAACTGCGAGCTGCTATGCGCAGCGATTTTGAGATTTGTCTCAGCGATCGCGACAAAGAAGCGCTCGAGAGGGATGGTTTTGCAGTGGACAGCGACAGCAGTCCGGACGTTGCGACACCCGATCATGAGAGTCATCAAGGCAAGCCGTTGGAGAAGAAGCAGCTGTCGGAGCTATTGAGAATTGCTACGGTTGACAACTTCCAAGGTGAAGAGGCCAAGATCATCATCGTCTCCCTTGTTCGGAGCAACGAGAGGCAGAACGTCGGATTTCTCAAGACGACAAACCGTATCAATGTCTTGTTGAGTCGCGCTCAGCATGGCATGTATCTCATCGGTAACACAGACACATACTCTAGCGTCGAGATGTGGCAGAGGGTTATTGGCATGCTACGTGCGACCGACTCAGTGGGTAAGGCCCTGGCTCTGTCCTGCCCTCGGCATCCCGATACGGACGCTGAAGTACAGCAACCTGAAGACTTCCATAGGCTAAGCCCTGAAGGGGGTTGCAGAGAAGCATGCGCCGATCGTCTCGATTGTGGTCATCAATGTGGGGCCCGATGCCATTCGGAAGCGATGCATGCAGTCTTCCTGTGCGAGCAGCCATGCCAGCGCCGACATCAGCCTTGTGGTCACGCATGCCAGAAAGCCACGTGCGGAGAGTCTTGTGGAAAGTGTATGGTCCCACTCGATAACGTACAACTTCCATGCGGCCATGTCAAGCATGGTGTCGCCTGTCACCGTACCCGAAACATGTCCAGCATACCATGCGACGTCAAGGTCTCGAAGCCCGTACCTGGCTGTGGGCACGATGTGATCGTAAAATGCTCGAAGGATGTTTCCGGGAAAGATTTCAAGTGCCCTACTCCATGCAGTGCGCCTCTGTCTTGCGGCCATCCATGCCCTGGAACTTGCGGTCAGTGCAACATTAAAGATATGTACAACCAACCGGTTGTCAAGCACGCAGCTTGCACGAAGACATGCGGGAGAAAGCATGGAACTTGCAATCACGATTGCAATCGCCTATGCCACGATGGTACAGATTGCGGTCTGTGTCAAGCGCCATGTGAAGTGAGTGACATCTATCTATCCCCAAAGTGTATTCTGACTCCATCTAGGTACGTTGCAAGCACACTAAATGCCCGCAGAGGTGCCATGAGCCTTGTGCGCCGTGCGTTGAGCCGTGTGTTTGGTCATGTGAGCACCAAGGCGACTGCAAGATGCCCTGTTCGGCTCCGTGCAGTCGCTTGCCCTGCGACGAACGTTGTACGAAGCTCCTTCTATGCGGTCATCAATGTCCGAGCATCTGCGGTGAAGTATGCCCTGAGGACTACTGTCAAGAGTGTGGCATGAAACCTGAAGAGCAGCCAGACATGATCATGATGTTGCCGTATGCTGACGTTGACTTGAATGACTCGCCTATAGTCGTTCTCAGTTGCGGGCATTTCTTCACGACTGAAACACTGGATGGACTTGTTGGCCTCAAAGATGTGTATAGTCTCGACGCATCCACAGGTCTCTTTACCGGGCTGATTGAGAATGCCGAGCTTTCCGCATCGATTCCACAATGTCCAAATTGTCGAGAGCCTATCAAGCAATACGTTACGCAGCGCTATAATCGACTCATTAATCGGGCTGTCATCGACGAGATGTCTAAACGCTTCATCGTGAACGGTCAACAGGAACTGCAGCAACTACAAGGCCAGCTTGAAGATGTCCGAAAAGAGCTTGAGGCATCGCAAAAGGGTGTTGTCCCGGCTGAAATCGTCAGGCTACGTGGCGAGGCGGCTCACGAGTTTACCATGCAGTCCATCAACGACGAGATCAGGAACCGCTCTGGGGACACTATCAAGCTATTGAATGCAGTCAAAGCATTCCAACGCCGGATGGACATTCGACATCAGCCGACCTACAAGCTGCACCAAGCGACTCTTCATAGTATATCGCGAGACGACTCATTGAACGCCGAGTTTGCAAAGTTGACGATTGACTCTTCGGAAACGTCCACCAAGCGCGATCGCGACCAACGTATTACTCTTGGGGGTAGACTGCTCGAGATCAAGGTTCGCTGCTTGGTGCTCGAAGACAACCTTGAGATCATGCGTGTCGTAGTCCGGAAAAATCTCCTGAGTAAATTGCCCCTTAGTTTTTCCGGGGGTTCGCCGCTCGTCAAGACGCATCAGTTTATGAAAGACACGGAAAAGCTTATCGGTGATTGTATCCGTGAGAGTCTGCCCAAACTCGCAGTTGAGGCTATACTACACTACGCCCAGATCGCTCAGTCCTTCGGTAGTGCTCAGTCTGGTCAAGACAACAATCGCGCGAAAGCTATCGACTACCGCAAACTCGCCAGGATTCTCTTGACGACGGCTGATAAGCTCTGTGAGCATCCTTTCGGTGGTAGAGATAATTTCCGCCAGGCTATTACTGCTGCATCAGAGATGCTGAGCAAAGAGTTTTATGAGGCGGTATCGAAGGAGGAGCTGGAGTCTATCAAACAGGCTATGGTCAGCGGGCGTGGCGGCATCGCAACTCACTCTGGACACTGGTACAAATGTGTCAACGGACATCCGGTAAGTTACTGCTCTTCACTCTCACAAAGTATGTTCTAACGCAACGCAGTTCGCGATCGGAGAGTGCGGCATGCCTATGGAGGTGGCGCGTTGTCCCGAGTGTGGCGAGCGTGTTGGTGGTCAGAGCCATACCGCTGTCGCGGGGGTGTCGCGCGCAATGGAGATGGAGATTTGAGATGGAACCATTTGGCGCTTTTGTAAATCACGTCAGCCTCAATCGTGAGGCTTACTGTGTAGATGGATGCTGTAGATCTCAATCACGCTCGCCCAAGCTCTTTGGCAATGTCATCTGATGCGATGTAGTTACCTCTAATGGACCAGCTTGCTGTGGACTGTACTCTCGTCTCGCAGTTCTCTCGTGAATGGCTGTATTGTCGTCGCAGCACATGTCAGGTTCGCCAGAAGGTTTTTGGATAAGCAACAGTAGTACGTAATAATGTGAGATAGCGAGGCCCGCTCCTTTATCACCCACACCGCCGACAACATGTCTTCTCGTCTTCTTCCTGGCCATTTGCCGTTATTTCGACGGTGTAATCACCCAAAAGAACACATGCCGTTATAAACGAGATTTCGCATGCTGATCAATGCGATGGCCAAGTTCGCGATGTCTTGATGGAGGAAGAGTAGAAGGCGCTTGGTGTTCTTCCATCTGGGCAACACTGCCGAGTTGCCGGGGTAATTGCGATGTGCAGTGTCGCTTGTCGGTTTTCAGTTCGCCAATCATCTACCATGGAATATCGCGAGGGAGCTATTGACTTTGTGGAGCATCATCTCTACCCACTGGATCTGGGGGCACAGTACGATAGAAGGCACTCACGCGCTGTAGCATCGCGAGCGCACTTATGACGCAGCTCAAGCTACTCAAGCGACAAAACGAGGCTGCAAAGTATAACATATGCAGCTCATCCGTCCCTGCATCACTCGGGTTGAGGCCATGTGGGCTGCCCTGGAGACGGCTCGCAGAACCCCCTGTCTTGTTTAAAAAGTGGAAATTTGACCCTGCCGCTAGCGACATGGCTCACATTCCTCATTGGCCTGCTAAAGGAGCTTCTCCGCGCTTCAAGGAGATGAGGCCCATGGCTCTGAGCGCCGCCATCCGCCATCGCATTGCGGTGAGAATATCGCGCATCACGATGGCCGACGATGTTGAGTGTTTGAAGTTGTGGAGTGGGTGACAAACCGGCAGAAGAACGAACAATCAAACGTCGCGCATCTAAACGCCCATCCAACCAGAAACATCACAGCATAAAGGAGCGAACCCGATCGACGAATCACTTTCGCTTGCGCGCCAATTCCAATTCCAATGGCTATTTGTTCGCCCGCAGCCTTGTCACAAGATTGGTGTTGTAATCTTATTTTTCCACCTTCCGTTAGCCGCCATGCCCCCCTCAAAGGGCCTGAGGCGAGCAAACCATCGTGAGTTCCTGAGTCGGGCCCCAGTTTCAAATACTGCCGGGGATCCTCCCTTCTCATCTCTTCTCGCCGCATCGCTCTCCAAACCTCTACGCTCATTACTTTTTTGCGACCCTGCGTTTGCTGTTGCTGCCCGTCATCGTCAGCTTTCTCCACATTCTTTAATAAACGTCGGTCCGTTGTTCTAAGCCACACGTCACACGCGGGACTATCACACTCATTGTAATTACGATATTCAACACGAAACAACAGTCAAGATGAAGGCAAACACTATGATGATGGCGTTGGGTGCGCTTGCTATGGGCGCGAGGGCTCAGGATGCTGTTGCGTAAGACATCTCCACAATCCACATCCCCATCTGCCTGATCTCATCCGCAACGCGACTACGACGCGGCTTACCCGCGATAATCACCTCTAGATCCTTGCTAACATGCTGGTAACGCAGGCCCGACGTTCAGCAATCCGTTCTCATGGTCCTCGCTCAGGCGATCCCATCGGATAGCGTAGCATACGCGCTCGCATCGTCCTCTGCATTCGCGGCTGAGATGGCATCGTCTCTCTCCGCTGGCAACACACCAACTTGGTACCAAGCGCTCCCAACGGACGTTCAGAGCCTCTTGCCTCAAATCTACCCTGCTGCCGTTCAAGTTACGCCAACACCGACTCCTACTCCTACGCCATCTTCTAGCGCGTACGTCGTGAAGAGCAGCAGTGTTGTAGAGAGCTCTAGCGCCAAAATTACGCCATACCCAACTGGAATGAACAGCACCATGGTCAAGCCTACCATGAGCGCTACTGGAGGTGCTAGCATCAGTGTAACACTGAGTCCCAGTGACACTGCTTCTTCCACCCCGCCTCCTCCCTTCGAAGGCGCGGCTTCCAGGCTCTCTGTCGGCGCCGGTCTTGGTGCTGCTCTCGTTCTTGGTATGCTCGCTTTGTAGACATACTCTTGTCTACTCCTGCTTTCTACGTTCGTAGCATCAGGCTGCACCAAGGTGTCATGAGTTCACCTGAAGGCATGCATCTTGCAGTAGCCTGTTGCTCGTCTTCACTATAACGTTTCTTTACGACGCGATGCTGTTATTCTTCTGGGCAACGATTCGCAATATACCTTTTTGACTTTTTTTGGATTTGATGAGGGGAGGAAACACTGAACGGGCGGATTGATGGATCTACATGTGATGGCTCTGGCTGTAATGCTTCTGCATCCTGGTTTGCTGGTTTGTCGTTCGAGCGAGCGAGTTTGGTGTTGGTGTTGGTAGATAGTTGTAAATAGCTTAATATTTAATCAGTCGACGCAGTAAATAACGGAGTTGGTAGCCAGGAATGAACGTGACGAAGTGATGGCTGAAACGCTGTACTTAAGTAACGTTCTCCCAGGTCCGTGAGGAGGCGTAAGCAACACGCGTCCTGCTCGTGTTGAGCTGAACCTAGACCCACGCCGGATCCCTTCCACTGACCCACAACAGGACTGTGTTGAGTGAACCGACGTCAACAAGCTCCGAAAATAGAAACATCTCCCCGGAAGACAAGACATGTTCTAGACCGTTTTTAACGTTCATTCAACAATGACTAGATTTTGAGAACGCTACGTTTGGCAAGACCGAGTCCCAAAGTGTACGATCCTTGCTAAAACTTCCACATGAACAGGTGTTACACTGGCAAGCCTCTTTCTGCTATATATCACCCATGTAACAAGCTCAGTAAGATACTCGGTTCCTGTAGCTGTCTTTTCTATATGGAGTCATACTGTTTATTACCTGTCAATGTCTCAACATTTTCTTGTCTCACTTACCTCTGATCGTGTCTCAATCTACCCACGGTACACTGCAAGCCTGCTATATCTCATCAATGACATGAAGGACGTGTGGCATATAATGCGCAGACTTTCCCGACAGAGACCTTCCAAGACAATGACACCAGACGGGCACACTATGATAACACCACTTCTTGCGATGGTAATTCTACTTCTAAACTATCTGATATCCCTCCTTACGATGAAAACTGTTACACGTCTTCAGTCGAGGATATGATAGTAACCTGTGGTCCTTTCTCACTCGCTTGTTCGGCCGTACTCTGCACCTCATCGTCGTCCTGTGTTGGTCTGCGAACTATACTTGTAACAAGCTTAGCATAGATGTTTGCTCCCTGTTGCAATGCCCGATCTACTTCGAGACACCTGTTTGCTCTGTATTCCGCAGGAAGAAACTGTAGAAGAAGCTGTATAACGCCAGCGACGCTAATCGCTAGTGGAATAAACTGGCCGATGGTTTTAGCACAGTCCACGTCCTGAATTCTGTTCCACGATATAGTCAACTCAATTGCAAGAATCACAATGGTGATTGATGCGATTTGAAACGCCATAAAGAAATCCTTCTTCCACTGCTTTGGGGTATGACTGTGCAGCCAGTTAGCACAATCCCAGAGGACGTTGGGGGAGTCATACTCTCGGTTTTCTTCCTTCTTCGATTTAGCTTTCGAAAGGTGTCGGGCATACAAAGCGAACAAGACAACTGTCAGGACTAGCAAAGCCGCCTTCAGGAGGATGTTGAAGATGCGGAAGCCATCACTGGTCAATCCGAATTTGTAAAAGCCGAACCCGAATCGCTGGCATGTATTTTCTCTTCTTGCAAATTTTGCAACTTTGAATATCCAGAACCACAATTGGAAGCCGATCTGGGCAACTTGGACGAGCCCGAAGGAAAACCAGTGCATCAAGCTTGATTTCGATGATTCGGGTTCGGAAGGGGTAAACACGCGCCAGAGCATTGCGGTCAGCCAAATGTATTGAGAGCCAAACACCAATAACATAGTGATGTATATCTCGGTAATTTCGATGTCCTGGAGAGCAGTCTCAACGACAAGACCGATGAAAGTTGCTGATGTGAAGAAGGCATTTGACGTCCGCAGACCCGGTAGTTCGCTCGGGACGTAATGGGCGGCTATAAGCAAAGATAGCCATTGAAGGTAAGATCCGATTCGAATTCCAAGACCGTACATATCGGAATTGCCGGACAACTCGCAGATAGTTTCCATCTCGAAGGAAGTTTGCAGCGATGCTTAAGAGTAGTTGGAAGTAAGTGTGTAAGAGAGAGGAGTATACAGCAGGAAACAATCTCGAAGCAGATACTAGAGCTATTTATCATGTCGGACTGAAGTTGCATCTACGAACATCGTGGTCTAGTTCGTGAGCGCGTCTTCAGCTGAGTGTTAGTGTGGCAGCCACTGCACACGAGATGTAAAAAAGGTCGTCAGATTCCAATACAGCATAAGGTCTGGACTATCTGCTATAGCGAGATAAGAAATGGCGATTGTATCGATGTGGCCGCTGATATCTTGCATGGGTTAACGTCCTGCATGGACTAGGACTTGCGGGGAAGAAGCAACGCTCAGGAAGTTGAAGCGGGCGTATCACAAAGCTTGTCTGACAAGGGTCTGAAAGAGAAGCAAATGCCATCGTACGCTACATGTCTACAGTCACAGTCGAGACCACGAGAGGCATCTTGTAGGTTCAGCTCAAAGGCCAGGCCGCGGGACCGGTTCCTGTCACTACACTAGCCTACCAGCTTTGTAGTATCTGATCAATATCTTCACGGTCGCTTGCTCGCATTTTGGACACACGCTATGACACATCTCCCTTGCCTTGGAGACGACCGAGAATGTGGCGTATGCAAGACATCATGTCCCAAAGTCACTGACTTGATCGTTATTGGGGTTACCGCGAAGCGAGCGATCTTTGATAGGGCCAGGCTCTAGCTCGGGTCGCGAACCGAAGAGTTCCGTGGAATTCACGTCCAGTTGTGCGCTAGCGCGGTCTGGCGCTTGTTCGAAGCTTCTGGTCCCACTTTCAGGTGCAGGCTTGTACTGGGCTGCCGTTGCTTATCCTCAAAAGCTTGACTTTCGAGCCAGTTCATCTTGGTGATTCATGTGTGAGCGATGAGGCTCTCCACGTCGTGAACACTGGTTTTATATTACTCCTTCTCTATCTTCTCACTCTTCGTCTGTTCTTCTTACTAGATAACATTACATGAATATTTTTATCTTGCTCACACTCGTACATAGCAGCCTCGCCGACAAAGAAGAAGAGAAATCCGGACGTGCGACGATTCGAACGTCGATCTCTCACAGTCTGCTTCGCCTCACGGAAACGGTAGCTGACCAAGACAAGTAGAAATTCTCCACGGACCCCGTAGGTCATTATGTGAGTGCCTTGGCCATTAGCTCACACATCCTTTGGTACTGGTTGTCAGAATCTTGACTATACAGACGATGTATGCAGTAGTATGTTAAATTAGAAGATAGGTGAGATGCATCGAGAACGGAAAGATTTCTTATGCAATGGAAAGATGATGAACTGTACGGTACCACCTAAGTTCCTGTTACATCTATTGCTCATCTATACAGAAAGAAATAGATAGCTTGACATACAACGATCCAAGCATCAATCTCTCATAGTCCATTATGCTGATACGGTATAGAGCTTGTGGGCAAAGGTGAGCGCTCTTTCATTAGGCTATATGTCTTTGCGTAGTTATCGCTAGTGATTCGGCGATTTAGATGAATGCATAATAGCATGTCAGTGTGCGAGATAGGCAACATACATCTCGAAAGATAGTTCAGCATGAGAGTTACGGATCAACTCGGACCAGCAATATCATTTTGACTCTCACAATGCGATTGTCTTATTCGGATGTACTGCCTCGCATATGTTATACACAGCCAAAACTTACTGTGCAAAAAGATGTTGGGACCTACCCCAACTTCCCAAGGGTTTCTCTCACATCTCCCAAAAAGAAACAATATCATGGACATGGTACGAGTCGAACGTACAATCTCCCACGCCAATGAGGCGACGTCGCGTCTCGAGTCAGACCCCCGACTCCCATAACCCGATAGCTGCAGCTAACGACCTTCTGGGTTTATCGTATGATGTGGATGCATTACCATTCAGCCACATGCCCTCAACTGATAGTTGATAGGGTTATAGTAATCTAGATGTTATGTATAAAGTGTACGCAACATCGATCTTACTGTGTCATCGACATCTCACTGAAAACATGAACTGCGAGAGACACAACCAAACAATCTCTTGTCCTCTCTCAGAAACAAGTTACGCAAGGTTAGGAGGGAACAATAGCATGAATATGATATGAGCCGGACAACACAATCTCTTATAATCAGTTCCTAATCGTGAGCTCCCGAAGCATCGAACCCGCCGTAAACCAAGACGACCAGGACTCAACCTAGCTCGAAAGACCAGGAGCCCTGCGCCCAGGGGGGTCAGGCGTAAGTACTTTGTCATTACAGTGCCAAAGAAAGGAGGTGAGAAAAATGCACTTTAGTGCAAATTCGAATATCTACGTATCTACATATCTACATATCTAATCTCATTACCATTAAAAAGCCCCAGAGGGCAAACAACAGGTCATAATCGTAAAGTTCCTCCACCACGCAACCATTTCCAAGGTCGCAAACCCTCCGGGAACCGTGATCATGACGCTCATCGAAGGCGTGTAGTAGGTATCATCGTCTAAAGCGCGCGAAAACAAAACCTCTGCCGTGATATCATAACAATATAAAAGAAAAAAAAAGGCATCCTCCAAATGTACACGTGCATGTCGCAATATGCACAAGTTTCTCCTCAGCTCAGTAATCATCCAAAGACTGAGCCTGATGATCGTGATCTAATGAACAACATAAAGAAATTCGTGATCAAGTTCAGCCTAGAAGTACGTGTCGGCAACGTCACGTCCACCACGAATGGCCCATTCGACAATTTCCATGCCGCTGAGTCCACTGGCGTAGTACGTCTTCTTCTGGCCTTGAAGCTTGTTAAGCTTACTGTATGCGCCGCTAGAAAGCGCGTTGCCTTCGAAATGCGGGAAGTAATCCCACTTCTTGAAAGCTTTGACGTCGTCCTCGCAAAAGGGCTGGGATGGCTCTGTGGCATTGCGCGGATCCTTGTTGAGCTCAGACAAGCTCTCAACGAGCAGGTTCCGTGCAGCATCCTCGGTTTGGAACTCATAAGGACCCCAGGACCAGGCAACGGAGACATTGGATTCGCGACTCAGGTGAAGAACAGCTACTGGCTCGCCGTCGTTTGGCGGTGGAACCGTATCGTTGGCGCTTTCAGCGATATAGGAGACTCCGAAGGGAAGCTCCAACTCTACCGCGGAAGAGTAGTATTGGTGGGTCGTGATGTTAGCGAAAGTATCATGCTCCTGCTCAGTCAAATCTACGCCAATACGCTCCAAGTTGTCCATGTTTGGTGGGAAGGCGAAGATGACAGAGGAGCATTCCTGCTTCTCCCATGTGACATAGCTGCCATTGGGTGCAGGAGTGGTGTATGTCAAGATAGGGTGGTCGCCAGACCGATCAACGCAACGGACCTCGGACGAGGTGTGAATGGGCGTCTTACACAGCTGGTTCTTGGCGTACTCGACGAACATCTTGTGGAAATCCATGTAGTATACACTGTGTAGGCCGACAAAGGCCGTGAGGATATCCGGGGCGAAGTACTGCAGGATGTACAGCTAATCACACGTTAGCGTCCTGCATGCGCAATCCCTGCAAGATTTTCTGAGAATGACGTACTGCTGGAACAATGTTGATGTCGCCATAACCATAAAGCGCAACGGGGTTGACAAGGAGAATAGGAAGCGCTGTGAAGTTATTCTGGCGGAACCATTCTGCGCCCGACACGGTGAATTCGTCTGGTACACCATTCTGTTCCTGCATTAGCCTACCGCGCTTTGTGTAACGGCGCATTGCAACGGGTGTCGTACCTTGTAGTTCACAACACTAATCGGTCGGAAGCGCTGATTCCACAGCTGAATGTACCTCGGGATTTCTGCGGATACCTGCGCAGTAAACTGCGGGGTTAGGGTGGGGTTCATGGAAATGTCGCCGGTGGTATAGTTGTAGCGGTACATTTCGCGCGCACCAGCAAGCGCGAAGGGTTCGATGGAGACATTCGTCTGGTTGAGGATGCTGATGGTGTCTGTGTATGTCGCATTCGAGAAGAAGGCGGCGCCGAGTGGGTGGAAGATTCCTCTGGAAGGGTGGTCAGCCGCGTCTAGTGCGCATGGGAAGGCGGATGCTGTGTAACACTTACTGGTCGTCGTACCAAGCCTGGCATTTACCACCAACCTCCGCTTGACGGTCGAACATGACTGCCTTGACACCCTTCTCTTCTAAACGACCGGCAGCAGCCAGACCGGCAGGGCCTGCACCAATGATGCATACCGGGTGCTCTTCACAATTGCATCGACGACCCTGAGGAAGGGCTGATACCGTGCGCAATGAAAAGGCAAGCAGTGGTAGTACTAGCGTCGACCACATTTTTGGAGACTTGGATGGGGATTGTATGAACGAAGAATGGAGACAGCAGATCTTTTAGGGAAGCGACGAAGTAGCTACAGCTTATAATAGCTGCGACGCGTCTTCAGGTCCCTGCATCCTTTCGGGTCTATGACTTTCTCGTTTGCAAGTAACTATGAGGAGGGCGAGCTGGGCAGGCGCTGCACGGTGCGTTGGCATTAAACGGCAAAGAGCAAGGCTAGCACCCCGACCTGAAGCCAGATGGGCGATTTGCAAGCCTCATCAGGCCCGAAGGAGCATCAATGAGGTAAGTTTGAACGGGCAACGGTCGTGCGGCGAAGCACTGGCGCCCGCTGTGACGCTTTAGACGAGGGTCTGCAACTTGAAGCGTTGGTTTTTATTAATTTTCACCCCTGGCATAATCGTAGTCCAGGTAACCGCCGCCGTATCTGAGGGCTGCCTTTTACAGTGCCGCTGAGATGCGTTTCTCGAAGCGCATCGGATACTCGCAATCGCTAAAATCACACTGCAGGCGCTAGAAGCGGTGAACAGCTGTCTGCAGATGTCATGCTGCAGAGCGTATGCGGTCTGTCTCTGGTGCCGCTCAATTGGTGCCGAGGTTTGGCCTTCAGCCCTGCCACTAGTTTCCAAGCCACCGTTTGAGGCCCAGCCGCCCACACAATCGGGAGTGGTTCCTGACTCTTGAAAAAGCTCTCCTGCCCGACTCAATTGCAGGTGCGCTCGCTGTGTGAGACGTCGCAGTTCCGGTGTTAGGACCGGGCCATGATTCGGTATCCAAGGCCGTTGCGCCATATGCCCGTATACATTGCGGCGTGGACGTCATACTGAGGCGATCATGTCTCTGCGCTGGCCTCTCCGTGAGCCTGACAGCTCACCATCCCGCTCAGGGCGATGACATTTTAAGCCTTGAGGAGACCGAAATTGCGACCGCAGTAGAAGTTTCGTAGAACAACGAGGCAAGTTGGCAGAGTGACATCATATGCGCTGCACAGACCGACCGCCAGCCCAAAGTTCGCAAGCCAAAGAGATGAGTTCAGGGTCCAGCTGAGGCAGAACAAAAGCAAAGAGCTGTCGTCGCACCATGCTTCGACACTCCACACCACCAGAATGTCTGTTCATCTCGACGATGTTTGATGCGCGCGGCATGACGAAGAAGCCCCCGATTAAATGATCTCACCGCATGATGACTGCTTCGGGAGTATACATCCACGAAATGAATTTGCCCGAAAGTAAAGCAGCAGGCGGCAAACGACCTCCGAATGGTCTGCTTCGGGTCCGAATATTGGAAGGAAGACAATGCGAAAACGCGACAATCAGCCCACCGTCACCTTCAACCGGTGGCGCAGTCTACGCGAGACGCAAAAAGAAGCAGCGGCATGGTTGTTGCGTGTCGCGTGGGAACACCTCAACAACGAGCCAATCGTAGCCCAAACATAAAAGAAGGGACAGCCAGAGGAATGTTTGAAATCGTGTTATTCGCTATCGTGCTCGACGCTTTTTGAACGAAGAGAAAAAGAAGCTGCTGCTAAGAGCGCGACTCGCTAAACCTGAGAAATCCGCCCAGTTGTCGTATCCGACGGGTATTGACAAGAAAGAGAAAAGAAAGTGCTACGGTGAGCTGAGGTGAGTTGCGTAGAAGGTGCCCTTTGTGGGTCTACCAGCTACTGGACGTTGGAACATCGCTCGCTGAACGGATGTGCATATTAGACTAAGAGATAATGGAAAATACTGCGCCACGCGATCAGTACATGAAAGCTTTTTGCTGCTCTATATCGATATCAAACCGACTCTTATCGGTATCGCCGCTCATCGGTCGTTCCGAGAGGGGACGGTAATGCACCGGAGCAATGGCGGTCCCGGGCCGCGTCTCATCGTTGTCCGTGAGTTTTCGGGTATCCATCTCGACTTGGTCGATGACAGGGGTAATCTTTTCCTTCCTTTTGCTGCTCTGCGAGTTGTTGCCGTACTTGGAACCCTGCGCTCTTGCCCGGTGGGGGAAGAGTAATGGCTTGAGCGCTGGGATACACCCGCAGATGACACCGACGTTTGTTTCAACGGCGGTCCAAAGCCAGATCTGGTATCCTTCCCAAGTGGAGTCATATGTCTCGAAGAGTGTGTAGTGGACCCAGTAGGCTCGGAAGCTGCTCGCAACGACAATGACGCCACCGACGGAGAAGAGAACGACAAGGCCGACGCGTTGAGTCCATGGTAGCGAGAGTGTGAATAGCGTAGGGATCGGAAGTGCGTAGATCATAAAGTCGGTCACCACGTTGAGTACACTTTGGACGACTAGTGGTGGTCCCTCAGGAATGCAGTCACGGTGGTCGGCTTTGAGCTCCCAGTAGCTGGAGATTGGACTAAACTTGTCAGCACTAGAATGGCTTGAACACGTGCGTATACATACATGCATTGTACCCAGAGTGCAACTAGGAAGACAACAAAGGCGGCGAATACAAGCGCAAAGGTTGCCCAGACGAGCTTGCGGAACAGTGACTTTTCTGGTGCGATGCGAAAGTACGATACGAGGATAGACATCTTGACCGTGGAAGAAGCAAGGACGAATAATGTCTGACCTGCCATGGATGCCTAGGGCCGTCAACATCAGCTTGTGGTGGTACGGTTGCACACTGTCGTACCTGTCTACCAACCATCATCTCGTGCGGTGTGAGGTCCCAAACGTGGCGATCCCAACCATAGAGTTGGGATGCCATAATGACAATGACTGTTGTGCCTGTATCGAATGTTAGATGATGAAGTTTCGGAACGAGATCGACTTGCGTACCGATGCTGAAGACCATTGCCACAATCATGAGGTAGTCGTCATACCAGCTCTTCTTCAACCATGCTATCCGTACCCAAAGTCGGAGAAATACAACAATCATAGCAATCGGTAATAGTGTCAACTCGACTATCATCAAACCCGAACCCCTCGTGGTCGGGTCGACGTAGTTCGGCTTGGGCCATGTCGCAAGGACCTCGGGCGGCGGGGACCTCATCGTGATGGCGTATGTGTTTCGGAAACCGTCAACGTATGTTAATCGGTAGGTGTATAAGACTGAGGAACGAGCGTCACCAGCGTTCAAAGAGCACGGGACTGGGAATGGACAGGAATATAACCATTAACTCAGGGCGAGCCAGATCTCCACCCATATGCTCCAGCTGCGCCGTGCACGAAGGCTCGAATACAAGTGGGACTTGGCCATCGTTGGGAAGCATGGTATGCCAGTGTACACAAAGCTCATCTGCGCAGTACCATTGGGAGCGCTGCACGGGAGCTCCGTTGCGGGTACGGAATAGTGTCGGTTTCGCCCGCAGGGGTCCAGGTACCAGCGACATCCGTAGTCCTTCAGCTCGCACCGTGACTGGTACAAAAGACAAGTGAAGTGTGGATAATTGACCAGTAGCCAGGAGCTGACTGTGGAGCGTTGATGTGACCGGGTTCAGGCAACTTGTTGCTGCGGCTCATCAGTGGATAGAGCGAGATTCCACGCTTAGCCAATCGCTTTGTCCATGCCGGGGTAGCTGGAAAGTAGTACCGGAGCCGGCGTCTGGACGTTTTGCCGCAGCTCAACTTGATTTGGAGGCCGGAAAATGAGCCGATACTTTGGGATAACAGCGGCGTCATCTAGATCACTGCATTCTGTCAAGCCATAATGCTATTTTTCCCACGATAGCGCGATTGTCGCGTGTCGTCGATGAAGAATCAAAGGGTCCAGCGTTGAGATTTGCCTGTCGTGGCGAAGCGCGCCTCGGATCGCCCGCCTGCCAGCAGGGGCCACCCCCGGTCTCGTCTATCTCAACAACGAATAACCTCACCGCATCACACGTATGTGTGATCCGCCTTCGCGATGCGCGAAATCCTGCGGCTGCGGGTTCTGGAGGACGCCAGTTGAAGTCTCCGCTCTCTCGTGGCTTGCAATACTCCGCCCGCCTCTATTCCACATTACCTACTCGCCGTCGAATGCTAGCTGTCTAGTCCATGGTGACGTCTCGTTTTCGGTACCACATTCCCAGTGTTTGTCGTCAGCACGTTCTGTCTTTCATGTAGGAAGCCACAGTAAGCGGTATCCCCGTTCTAGCTTACCCTCAGGTACACACGGCTGCTGGTATCCAGGCTCACGCGATCCATCTTATGAGACATGTTAAGACCAGGTTTGCCTACGCGGGCGCATCGGACGGCATCTATTTGCGCCACGCAGAAACTTCGAGTTGGAGGTACGGGTACGAAGGCCTCGATCTCACCTGCCAATTTAGATGCCTGGTCCTGGTCTTCCAAAATCTTCATCCCTCTTCCTTGCAAAGATCACCCTTTCGAAACCGCTTCCCCGGCCAGAATTTCCTGGCCTTTGGGACTGGCCACTGCAGTCAGCCGTTACGTACTTCCACCGTCAAAACACTAATGCTCCTTCCGCGGCTGTGCTCCACTCCCTGGAGGTATGTAGCTCATTTACCGACATGCACGCGACGCCTTGGTGTACCTACGGTTTCCGTGCTCGCTCGTTGGCAACGGTTTTACTTCTTCAGCTCCCCAAGTATTGGCTACCAAAAACCACACCCACAGCACGGGTTCTTCTCCTATCTATCCCTATTGGCAATGCGTGGGTCCAGTGGTGTGGGGTACGGCCTGGAATTAAAGACCCGCTAACCTCAGCGGCTAAGCATCAAAGCTTCTCCTTCCCGTCTGGTCTCACTTATCGCATACGATTGGATGTCCACAACATGTCCAAGCTGATCGATATCCGCTTTCGTCGCTCAACATATCGTCGACTCCTCGGAAGAATCTTTTGATTGCACCATGTCAGGCCTAATCGAGAGCATCACATAATCACCCCCATTCCAACGGATAGGGCTCGACTGATATACCAGTGCGGAACCGCTTCCCATTGACCAGCTATTGGCCCTAGTATCACACCGTTGGAGACTACACTGTCCTCGATGAGGGATGTCCCTCTCATCGAGGACGTGACAGCTAAACATGATCGCAAGATGGCCAGAAGTATGTTCACTGTGTTCGCCCTGATCAAGAATTGTCATGACCATCGAGTCAGATCGACAACGCAATCTTGGTTAGCTACATCTTTATGAAATTCTCCGCAGACGGCGTCAACTATATCGGCTCGAGATGCCCTAGCCCGTGCAATTGCCACGCGGAAGGGTATGCGAGGCCGCACGTACCTCAGCGTGCTGACTCTTACCAGTCTTCCTAGACGTCAGCGAATGATTACACGATACGACGTGACGAACTTCTACGCCAACCCATCTCGCCTTCCCTGGTCAAGCCAGTCGACCCACGTCGCCGATGATGATGAAGCCACAGTCATCAGCGATATACCATGGCGACCTGCATCGAGACCTGAGCACTGATATCGCGTTCGTCATCCGATGCCCAGGTACCCACGATGACTTGCAGTTCATCACGTCGTCACGCCATCGGCAGTTCTTCCGCGTCAAGGTCATGGATTTGATTGCCCGGAAGCCTGTGTCCATATCTTTCTTAGCTTCTCGTTACATTCGACCGAGCGGTTATATCAATCTAACAACGGACTACTCTAACTAATCATGGAGATACATACTTTGGCGACCTAATAGCTAACACTGTCGACTTCAACTTTCCACTTAGCGTCTCCTCTCCGATCCTGCACCCTACACAAGATCGTCAGGGAAACTCGCATACCCGTGCTGATCCAGTGTTGCGCACTGGGTGTTGCCCCGGACCCCCCGATCATACACACTCTATTGTAAAGAAGAAACAACGCAAGCTTAAGAATAACAAACTCTCTACGTTCGTTGCAACCTGATGACGCAGTATGTACGATTGCCAAAAGGAGGCACATTCACGCGATAGGGAGATCGAAGATTATTGTTCTCTTGGCATGGTCACATCGCACTTGATACCCGTACTACTTTGGCGTGGTAATAGTGATCGACGAAAGTTTGCTAAGATCTTGTCTCCTTCTTTTCTCGAACATTCAGCTTATGTTCTTTCCTTTGTTTTGCTACCCCACGGTTCGGGTGCGCTGACGCCGAGAGGAAAAGGAAAGAGACACAAGCGAGAAGTGCCACAACGGAGATGCCACGAGGCAGATGTGAAGAGGGTGTACGACTAATGTAATGAATTGCTAGCCTTATCGTAAAAGGAAACTGAACGCGTAATTAGTTTGTTGATGCATCTTGAATGATGTTGTACAAACACAACACTACGAATGCTAATTAATCCACAACGTTTCTGCCTAGCAACCTCACCTACGCCCTCTTCTTAATGATGTCTGCTGCCTTCTCCGCGACTGCATACATGGTAGCCTGTAAATGCGTTGCTGGAATCATCGGAATAATGCTTGCATCCACAACACTCAATCCCTTCACCCCGTAAACTAACAGCTCATCACTGACGCATCCACCTAGCTCCTCAGGCATCATGCTGCATCCACCACTCGGATGCGCAAACGTCGGTTGAAGCGAACCCGAAGTAATGCCGCCCTGGATGATTTCTTCATCGGTCTGGTATTGAGGGCCAGGCGCCGTCTCTACGGGCTTGTATTGTGCGAGTTCCTTGGACGCCCAGTGTACGCGGTTGTATCGCGTAAGGGCTACCATGACATCTGCGTCAACGGGGTTCTGGAATGTGTTCCATTGGACGATGGGGTAGGCGGCGGGATGTGTGTTGTTGAGTGTGATGGTTCCTCGTGATAGGGGCTTGTTGTTTGCGATACCGGAGAAGCCCCAGGGCTGGATAACAATCTCACCTACGGCAGCGTCGGTGCCCGAGAACTGCTTGGCGAGGATGTCGCGCTGCTTTTTGAAGCCAGCGAGAAGCTTTTTGTCTTTGGCATAGCGCTCGGGGAGAAAATCGGAAGCTACTTGAGATCGCATCTTGGCTACAGTTTTCTTGAAAGCAGAGTCGAAGTGCTGTAGTGCGATGAAGACGAGGCCATGGGCTTTACCGACAGAGTAAGGACCGGTACGTGACTTCAGGTACTGGTCGTAGGAGGTCTGGTTGAAAGCTGCATCCGTGTTGAGGGCACCCTGGTTTTCAGGGTTCAGATTCTGCAAGTCGAAGTTCATGTAGTTGGCGATGTGGTCTTGGAAGTTAGAGCCCACAGCTGGAAGATCCTTTTTAACGGCGACATTAGCAGCTGCAAGAACGTCCTTGGGTCCGATTCCGGAGTACATGAGCAAGTGCGGCGTGAACACACCACCGGCGGCCAGAATGACCTCCTTGGCAGCAATAGCTTGAACTTGCTTGTTGGTATCCTTGGGTGTGTATTTGACACCGGTGGCGGTTAGAACACCTACTCTGTTCTTTGAGAAAGTGATTTCATCGACATGAGTGTTTGTCAGAAGCTTCAAGTTCTTCCTCGATACTACTGGATCGTAGTACGCAGTGCGCGATGTGCTGCGCATAGCTGTCGCTTTGTTGATTGAGTTCGGCGACCAATAATGACCGACGGGCTCTGCAAAGCCTTCTTGCGGATGCGGAATATCGACGTTATCCCAAGCGTGGTAGATCGTCTTCATATCCGGGAACTGATAATCCGGTATGGATACCTTGAGTGGTCCCTTACCGTACGCCTTGTCATCGTAGGTGATACCAAAAGCCTTGGTCGTATTCTTGGATGGCGCATCGAAGTCGTTGCTCTTCATGAAGTACGGCTTCAACCCCTTCCAATCCCATCCTTTGTTTCCAAGCTGACCCCATGCATCGTAGTCAGCATCGGCACCTCTATCAAACTGCATTCCATTCACAAAGGATCCGCCGCCGACGACATTGCCAACTGTTACCAGGAAAGTTTGGTTGCCAAGGTTTGGGACGGGTGCGCTGTATATGTCGTACATGGCAGCAAGGTTAAGACCGCCAGAGTTACCGGGAAAGCTAGATAGGGTGCTGTTGCTAAGGGCGCCATTCTCGATCACCAAAACAGACTCTGCGGCAAATTGTCATCAGTTTCGGTGCTCGTGAGGCGACTCTCGATCGTGTGGTACGTACTCTTCGGGTCCTCGCTTAGTCTGTTCGCAACAACCAGGCCTGTGGTGCCTCCACCGACAATAACATAGTCGTATGTGGTTTGGGCTGAGGCGACTGCGAAAACGGCAGCACCAAAGAATGAAGGGACAGTGAACGAATGCATCTTTAGCTGAGTACAAGGTAAATGATAGACACCACACAAGCAAGGCTGCTCTCCAACCGGACCGATCACCGCTGATTGCGAAATTAAACGATTGACTGTGCAGAAGATAGCATGAGGCTCTCCAAGCAACACTTAAGAGTTTCTCAAAGGGCAGTCGCTAAACAAGATCCTCGCACGTGGCAAAGTCTGGGCCTTTGACATCCATCGAAGTTCGGACGCATGTTCATCTGCCGACCTTGCAGTAGGATGGGCGAACAGCCCGCGTTTTCGAGCGAGGGATTTGGGCGGAAGGCCGGGTCAGCACATGGTGCGTGTCAAGCATCGGAGGGAATACACCGGAGAGAATGCTGATGGGTAATTGACGGGACGGGACATTACTAGTCATGATGGCTGATAACTCGATGTACCAACGGCATGGAAACCAGGGTCCACGGGTCATCCAGGGCCGTGTCCACGCGTAACGGGCGACGGAAGCTACGAGGCGGTTCGGCGCGTGAAGGTTCAACGCTACCATTTGGTTCTGCTTCCCAGACGCAACGATGTTCATTGTTTTGTCTTCCTCAGGAGATTCTGATAGTTGCTGCGAGATCGGTATTTTTCGCGGTCTTGGTATGCTGCCCAGAGGGCTGGGTTTCCTCCACAGCTGATTAGGTATAGCGCTGTCGCCACCCACGCGGGCCAAATCCCACCCGATAAGTCCTGCCGAGCCGCTTCACTAGGTACGGGAATCAACTCCATTTGTAGAGGTTAACATCCCGCTTGTCCCCTACGCAGTCTGTTCTATGTAGATTCAGAGCATCACACAAGCAGTGCAATCGAGCCTTCCAGGACAGCATAACGATCTAACCATCTGCTACTGACGCTTTCCTTTGCTCCTTCGAGGAAAACATGTTCGCACAGCGAACTTTGGTTATACTACCCACATATGCTGACGTCTCATCTGCAGGATTCAGCCACCTGCTTGAAAAGGCAATTGAGTGTTGTAGGGGCTTCGCTGCCCAGACGGTAGTTGCATGAGCACAGGCTTATGGAAGGATTAGAGATTGCCATACCCTACAGAATACCTGCTTTCTTTCTTAGCAGTCTCATCCCGTACATTTCGTATTCATTTCCAGGAATAATCCCGCGAATGAGAGTTGGTCTTCAAAAATTCGCGTGCGGCAGCGTGCCGGCTCCTTGGTATGAAGGAATGGGCCGAGCTGATTAGATCCCACGCAACAGAGTCTCTAAGATGACGAGAAACTGGGAAGTTGTGTGGAATTGAGTGACTGGAGTGGAGGCCTCGTACCGGTGCATCCAGGAGCCGTCCCCATCTGCAAGTCCGCGTAGGCGAATTTCTTCCTTCAGGATTTCGAACCATTGTGTCGGTCTTTTTTGCGATAACTACTCTGATACATGGTAGATATGTAATCTTTGCCACTTGTTCCTATCCATTGAATACTCCTCATTTACACTGCTTTATGAACGCCCTACAGTGATCTACTCTAAGAGAACTACCCATCATTCCGCAATGGCCGATTCACCTTCCACTGAAGAATGGCCCAATCGGGGACATGAGCTCATAGTGACTGCCTCAACCATGGCCACACTCTGCACGTTAGTGGCGGGTTGGCGTATCATTGTTCGAATGCAGATGAAGCCTTGGTTGGGGATAAGCGACTGGCTTATGATTGGGGGTGTAGTACGCTGGAAGCCAGACAGTATAACATGACAAGACGACTGACATTGTACAGATTCTCAACTTCCTAGGGTGCGTACCCTATGCCGTCCTCTGTGCAAAAGGCGGCCAAGGTCGCTTGATGGCAGACCCATGGTGGCTTATACCAGGCAACACATCCAAAGAGCTGCACTTGATCTTCATCTCACAGACTCTGAATGTCTACGCAATGTTCTTGGTCAAAGCCTCGATTTGCGCATACCTCATGGCTTTGGACTTCGGACGCAGCTACCGAATTCTCATATGGGTATCGGTAGTTGTTGTAGTCATCTGCAACTTCATCATGATGTTGATATTGCACTTCGCGTACTGCCGACCCTACTACTCTCGGTGGGACTTCTCTGTGCAAGGAGAGTGCTGGCCGGAAGCGGTGAGCGAGGTGACGGCGTACGTACAGATTGCATCGAACATCTTTACAGATCTGGTAGGTAACTTGCATACTCTATTTGCGGGCAGATACTAACACACGATAGATCTATGCTGCCGGGCCGATCGTCTATCTAAGGCGCGTACAACTCAGCAAGCGGACGCAGTGGGGCGTAAGCATCGTGTTTCTGCTTGCACTTGTGTAAGTAATTCCTGTATCATTACCTGGACACAAGCGCTGATATGGGAAAGTGGAACCGGCCTTTCAGTCGCGAAAACCTTCATCACGTACAAGTTCCTGCGGTCACAGGAGATGATGTGGGACGCAATCGATTTGAGCATCTGCAGCATCAATGAGGTCTGTGTCGGCATAATCATCGCGAACCTACCACCGCTACGAAAGCACATCCTGGGCCTTTTCTCTAGAGTTCTGCCTGGAAGCTACGCAACCGGCGCTGGCAATTCGCGACAACAGAACAGCCAGTTTCACCCAAACTCTTCGCATTTCAGTTCCAGAGGGCGCACTAAGCTGGATAACAAGGATGACGACGAGAGCGAGCGGCATATATTGGAGCTCGAAGACAGGACACAAAGTGTGAAGATCATGAAGACAACGCAAGTGAGCGTTCGAGAAGGGAATGCGCACTCGCAGACGCCATCGTTGAATGAGCATTTCTGAGATTTTGGACTCGTCTGTCTCGTGTGTAGACTCGATTGGATGCGATGTTCTAGGCGTACAAGATACCAATAGTGCGTCACCATATCTTGTACCTTTTCACTCTTGCTTACGTTCTCTCGCGACTCGTGAATCGTTTGTGGCTGGTTGGCGTATCGCTGCACTGGGCATCGGACCGACACCGGAAGCCCGGGCTCTTTTGATGAGCTTTGCTTTGCTTGTTTCAAGCTCGATACTGTCCAGAATACGCCCATGCCAATCTTTTTTCTCCTATGAAACAAGCAAATATTCCTGTTAGTACGGCAAGGATGGGATATACGCCAGAGGTGGTCGCTAACAAGCGCTTGTTAGATGGAAACAAACCCCGTAAACCACTGTTTCGATCATGTACCAACGGACGAGCAAAAGGCTCAGCGTAAGCATCCAGCATCCCGTGTTCGTATCTAAACTCATAGGTGAATCATGAGTCGGTGTTGCGCACATTGAACTAGAGCGATGTTCTTTCTGTGATCTCTGTAGGCGAGACAGGAGTGCGGGGATGGAACCTTCATCACCTGGCGGAGTCTAAGGGCACGCGATAGTACCTATTCCCGATGAGGAAGCGGCACCTAGGTATGTTCCTGCCCTTCGCAAATCTCAGAGTTTCAGAGCGTCCATAGGTGAGCACAAGACTTTTCGTCACGTAATCATCGTACGCTCGTCTCGCCTCGCCTCATCCTGCCCCTGCGTTTGTCTTCCATCTCCATCGCATATCCGAGCCAAAAAATATACCACGCATTGCATGGATGTACCTCATTCCCATATGCTTCTGATGAAGCGCACACGCGACCAGCTAAGATCTCACAAGCCTCTGCATCTAGATCTATCTCTGTTAATTTCCATGGTTCTACCCTGCTGCGCATTTCCATTTTCACCGAACGCGAAACCTAGAGTCAGCGCACTAGGCATTTCCCCAGCATCAGCAATCCCTTCATATAGGAGCAAAGCGTGCGTACCTGTCACTTCGCGCAGCCGGGTGAACGGGAATCGTGCATTTGCTAGGATACGACCCCGTTTTCACGGCGTCGGATTTTCTCCGCCAGACACCATCCATGACGTACCCGTGGACTTTTACTGTACCGATTGGTGGAAATCCTTCAACACGAACGTTGCAGGCTACCCCATACTATCCACTCTGCACCCACAAGCCACGAAAGGAAATTATGGGGTAGAAGTCCGGTAAACCGTCGTCTGGATGGCATGTAATCTAGGGAAGGAGAAGATCGGGGGATATAGTTCCAGAGTATAAAGGTAGTATACATCCTTCGTTAAGTCAGACCAGGAAAGTCGGCTTCAATCATTTCATTCCATTTTCTTCAATTCCAACTCGACAGTGACGTCTTTTCTGAACCTTCAAAATGCATCTCCCCACAACACTCACCTACATCTCCCTCCTCGCCACCTCAGCCTTTGCCCTCCCAAAGGCCACAAAACCCCCATACTTCATCCTCGCTGGCGACTCAACAACAGCCGTACAGTCCGAGGGCGGCGGTGGCTGGGGCACCGGCTTCCTGACCACAACCCTCACAAGTGGCGCCTCAGGCGTCAACTATGGTCACAATGGCGCAACAACAGTCTCGTTCCGTCAAGGCGGCGACTGGGCGACCGTCCTCGCCTCCGCAAAGAACGCCTCAAAGAACTACACACCCTACGTGACCATCCAATTTGGCCACAACGATCAGAAACCCGACAAGAACATCAGCGCGGCACAACTCACCACCAACCTCGTCGCTTTCGTCGACGAAGCCAAGAAAGCAGGCGCCACACCCATCCTCGTTACGTCCCTGAGCCGGCGCAAGTATGGCACTGACGGAAAAATCAAGCCAGATTTGGCCGATGTAGTTGCAGCGGCGAAGAATGCGGCGGCCGAGTCGGGCGCTGATATTATTGATTTGAATGCGGCGAGTACCAAGTATTTGAATGCGATTGGTCCGGAGAAGGCGCCTACATATGACCTCAAGGCTGGTGATAGCACGCATTTGAACGCGGAGGGGAGTGTTGTGTTTGGAAACCTAGTGGCTATGCTGATCAAGAAGGAGGTACCAGCTGTGAGCAAGTACCTTAAACCAGTCAAGGCTGTGCAGAGTGCGCTGGAGAAGGGTGTTTACATCTTCCCCAAAGTTTAGGAACGGAAGAGAAGAATGAATAAGCCATATCCTTGACTTCTTTTTGTACATGTGTTATGATACAATACTAACGGTTCGTTTCCTTTGACCAAACGGAACGACGTTACTTTCCAACTTTCGATGATATGCTCTCCTTGACTTCTTTGATTCCTTCTTTCGCCATGGCACCAACATCAACTGTCTTGCCATCCACACCAGCTTTCTCCTGGACACCCTGCTGCACAGCACCACCCTCTCTGTTCAAGAAAGATGGTCTGTCCTGCCAGCCATTCGCTCGCAAATAGCCAGCGGTAGCCATGCCAACGAACATGCCGCCGAAATGACTAGCATGGTCCATAGTAGAGTTACCCTTCTTCAACGCGGAGAAAATTTCAAACACGACAAACGCAGCGAACAGCATCTTGGGCCAAAACGCCACCTCGCCCTCCTTCAAGAAAGGAATCTTGATCCTCTCTTGATCGGTAAGGAGACAGTACAGCGCCGCGATGCCCCAAATGGCCGCGGACGCACCAACAGAGTGCGCGGTGATATTTCCGCGACCAAGGTTAGCCCAGTACAAGGAGAACAAAGTACCGACAGCGCCTGCTGAAATGTACGTTCCCATGAAGACACCACGGCCAACGAGGTCGCAGCATGCAGGTCCGACTAGACACAACATCATCATGTTGGCGAGGAGATGCTCGTACTGCACGTGACTAAAGACGTTGAGGACGCTTTGGACGGCACGGGGGTAGCCGGGGACGTGCATGAAGTAGCGGGTCATGAGTGGCCAGAGGGGCATGACACGCCATGCTACTGCAACAGCAGCGTTTATGACGAGGAGCGCGCCAATAGTGGCGGTTGTTGGACTGAGGTCTGGGAACATGCGGTACGAGGGTGAAGGCGGGGCGTAGTAATGTGCGAAGCCGTAGCAGACGAGGACGGTAAGGAGGACGAAGGCAGACATGGGGTAGAGACGTTGCGCCTGTAGTATTGTCAGCAATGTACAAGGATTTGAGAAGAGGGAGAGGACAAACTCACGAGAGTGGTTTGTGCCAGCAATTCCTCTGGCGTCTTTGCATCCGTTACTTGGGCAGCCTTGTTGTATTTCTCCATCTCCTCTTTCCTCCGACTGACTTGTTCGCGGCCGAAGACATCAACATAAGCCGTTTGACCGGGCTTCATAAGCTGTGTACCAGTCGGCGTACGCACATACTCTCCGGTCGCCAGCTTCTCTTCCATTTCCCTCTCCTTCTGCTCCTTCTCTTCTGCTATCCGTGTAATCTCCTCCAATCGCTGTCTCCTCTTCTCCTCAATGTTGAGCTCAAACTGACTCTTGCCCGCATGCAGTATACCAATCTTCCGATCGTCAGCTTCCTGGCGTTGCCTCTCGGCCTCTTCCTTCTCCATCTGCTCTTTGAAAGCACGAGCGGGATCCTTGTATTTGGACTCGGTTTCGGGGTCAGCCAGCCAGAGCTCATAGGCTATGCGGTTTGCCTCTTTCTCTGCCCATTCCTCTGCTGCACGCGCTTCGTCGATGGGGTATTTCTCTCGCAACCACTCCAGGCCCTTCAATGCAGTGTCCCTGCTCACGTGTGTGTATTGCTTGCCCAGGTTATCCACGCCATAGTCGGCTAGTGAGCCTGCTGTCCGTCGGTGGTGCAGTATCCGCAGAACGTTGTTGCCATCGTGGGCTGATAATCTTCGCCCAAATACGCGTTGTATGGTTGCTTCACTGACTGGACCTTCGGGCAGAGGACCTATCCTAACTGTGCGCTTGCGTGATTGGGGAATGCTCGGGTTCTGTGGCGTGTCTATAACCCTTGCCCGATAGCGGGGTGTTGAGACGAAGGAACGGCATTGCGGTCGTGAGGATCGGTGTCGCTGTAGGAGGGCTAACAAGGGCGACCTCACGGTTTGCTCGGGATGCGGTTGCGCAGTGCAGAGTCGCCGCGCGAGTGATGCGCACGTCGGTCGGAGGAGAGACATTGGGTAGCTGGATATGGGCTACCTTACGATTGTCGTTTCACCAGCCGTGTTCGTTGGAGCCGAGCAATGCATGATACGCACGTCGTGGGGTTTGGCGCGCCACATGCATGATGCTCATCGCCAAAATGTTCCGTCGGAACTCGGACATGCACAGACACTCCCTCACCCGCTTGTTCACGCTAAACCTGCAAGCTGATCATCATTCAACTTATCTCGGATAACACATTTACAGCTTGAATCCTGGGTATATACTTCTACATGTTCGTAAGCTTGTGTTCAAGCCATCTTCCATCAACTCTTCCCGAGTGTCTTCATCTTCGCCAACACTCCCATGTTCATGCCCACGATCAGCTTGACCAACTCCCAGTCCCCATGTTCACCCACATGGTCCATAACAACAACACCCGTACTACCATCACCACTCTTTGCCCTCTTTATCCCCTTCTCTTCCCCTTCGTCTGTCACATCCGGGTGGCGGGACGTTGTGTTAGGAGCCTCCAAATGATGCCCCTCACAAAGCCATTCCTCCATACCCCTGTTGACAATTTTAGAGATAGCTCCAGGCCAACAGGATTTCTTCCAGAAGTTGCTTCCAGAGAGAAAATTAAGATACAAGGGACCTGGTGGCACTGGATTTGTGACGTCTGTTGTTATGCCAGGAATAGGGTGGATGGCAGCAGCAGAGCGCACAAGATGGTCGTTGCAATGCTGCATCTTCGTTGGAATAATGTCGGGTACCATGACCTCGCAGAAATCTTGCAGACAAAAGGTTGGTGAAGAAGATTGCGATGGGAAGACGGCGTGAGTTGCGTTATGCGGCCATGCCGTTGCATCCAGGCCACCGTTCCTACAATCCGGGCTCGAATAAGAGTTCTCAATCTGAGCTACATTGTACCGCCGCACCAAAACCAGCTTGCTTCTCACAGCTCCCAAGTACGGTATCGCGTTTTCCGTATACCAGTGACGCGCATTGGGTGTGATGTACTGCTCTTCTAGAACGCGGGCAAGGTGTTCGTCCGTTGCGCTTCCTACCCCTTCTCGTTTCAGACTTACTAGCACCGTTTCGCTAGGATTCTCTCGAAGGAAGTCATAGCATGTCTTCAAGATCGGCTCGAGGTACTTTGGCCCTGTCAGGCTGACTGGGAATGCACCGTGTACGAGGTAGAGGTCTTTCTTCGATGCATCTGTAGCATGCGTTGGCTGCACCCGTATATCCAGGAATCGAATACCGTTCTCCAGCTGTGTCTTTACATCGTGAACTTGGCAACGAACAGATGGGAGAGCTCGGTAGTGTGTGTGCGAATTGTGCGTTCCTGGGATGCTTATAGCCGATAACGGTAGGTCATCTGGCAATGTGGACATCCAAGAAGTGTAGTCTGGAAGGTGATTGACATGAATGGAGAGATGAGGAACCGGTTTCGATGGGTGGAAGAGTGCTTTATACGTCGTTGAGGAGATTCCGGACAGTGGGGTGAAGGACTGTGTAGATTTCTGCGTGTATGAAGGGTGCGCATCGATACGATGACGTTCACCATGGGATGTCCGAACCGTGATACGAAGGGTTGGATTTGAAATAGTAGACGTATTGCTGGACTGCTCCGAGTCTGGGAATCTTAGCGTGTACGACTCAAAGGGCTGCAACAGAATATCAAGGTCTTGATGATTGAAGCTTTGCGCATGTCCGCTGAGCTCAGGTGAAGTCGGTGCGGCGGAAGTGGAATTTTGACTGCCGAGGAAATATCCGCTTGGTTTGGACTGAAGCGTGCTTGGGTCTTCAAATCGCTCAACACGCTGAATCGTGATGCTGACGGGGGTCAAATTACGAACGGTAAGTGGCGGAGCCATAAGCGGCTATCCCTAGTTCTTGCTCGCTGAACTATGTTGAAGGCCGTAGCACTGCAAGCTTGGGATCTAAGGGCTTTCAAGACACGTTGGCGTATGTAGATGTTGGCCAGCTTAGGATGTCAATTGTAAGCACTTTCAGATCAGTAAATCTGGACCGCTAACAGTGATTGGGGATTCACACGATATGGAGTTGGAGTTGAAGGGTAAGCTCCTGTTTCGCTAGAACGTAGCTGCGTGAAAGACGAAAGGTTGAGAAGTTGTCGTCAGCCAATGTGCACAGGCCGAACCAAGCGCCAAGGCTCCATATCGGGAAGGCGCGCATTGGAGGCGCGATATTTGAGGCACAACCTAAGGCCCATCAGTGCCACGCATATTTCGAGGTCAAAGATCCAAAGTACTACAAGGTTTCATTGAGCTGTTGACATTGTTACATAGGAACCGGTTCACCATCAACAGATCAACACATCATAACAGCAAACATCTCGTATTCGTCAAGGATATCAATCGAGGCCAAAGCCATAAACTATCATTTGAATCACTATCTTGGATGTAAAAAGGACGCCACAGCACCCGAACCTGCCTTTGTTGGGGGTCCTCCTGGGTATCATGCAGTCAAAAGGTAAGATATGCATGTCCAACAATGAGAAAAGTACTGGTACATCTGTTATCTCATCCGTACACTCCAGCAAACGCCTCTTATGCAATGTATTGCGCATACGAATGCGACGTCTGCTTGTGAAAGGTAATTCACTAACGCCGAAAAATGCAATAGTTGCTAGCAAAGAAGGTGATTCATGTTTTTGGGCACAGCACCTGTCGGGCTCTCAATAAGGTGCCGCTGTGCGCTGCCGGATGATCCGGGTCGAGAATCGCAATCTGTCGCTGTCGCATGCGCGAAAGCCATCTCCTCCTGGATTTGAGCACTAGGCGTACGAGCCTTTGTTGGAGTAAAGCTCTCCATCGGTGGTCGCTTTGGTGAGTGATTGTTGCGGCCGTCCGCATTGGATACGGGTTGGAAGACAAAGTCTGACTTTATCTTGGTCAGCCTTGTTGGCTTCCTGGGAGTAGACGGATTTCGTCGCTTCTCGACATGAATCACGTCGCTGATGTTTTCTTTCGGATCTAGTTTAGTTGACGAGTTGAACTTTGACTCGATGATGGTGAGGGCCGGATCGGATCCTTTGGCCACAGGCTTGCCCACAGCTTTGCCTGCAGGTTTGGCGCCGCCCTTGGTAGCCTTGAAGACATTGTTGATGGCGGGGGCCTCTTTCTTGGACTCCTTCTTCGCCTTGCTCTTAGTTGGTACTGCCGCCTTCTTTGGCTGTGCCTTCGGCTTCCTTGCAGGTGCCTTGGTAGCGACTTTGCCGAATAAATCCATCTGCGCATCTGCCTTCCTCTTTGTACCTTTCTTCGAGGGCGTGTCTGGCTCCTCTTTGTTGAACGAGAGTGGAAGTATACGTGGACTTTGTCCAGGTGTGAGCTGCCCTGCGTTGCGGAGCACACCAGGTTTCCGAGGAGTGCCAATGATAACCTCTGCTCTTTGCCTCTCTCTAACCTTGTTTAGATCCTCGTCTGTGACTGTCTTATAGTGCATTGGGTCATCCCATCGCCGCATGTTGGCATAACGGGCGACCTCATCGCAGGGTCCTTTCACTACCAGATCCCACTTGTCCTCGAGATCTTTGCCCATCGGCTCAGGGTCATTGTTCAACCATACTGTGACTCCGTCCTTTCGGTCGCGAACAATGTTGCACATCTCGCGAGCTATGCGTCGCACACCAGGAACCTTCAACGTGGTGCCAGCCACGATAACAGCGTCTGGCCTCATGCGCATGTCATAGGACGCACAAGAACCGATAGACTCGTCATCCGGGTTGTGCTCATTGTAGAGGACCATCCGAGGACGTAGGCGACCAATACCGTGACTTCGCTTGTCTGCGAACTGACGAATTTCGTCGTTCTCCACACAGCTCGGGCAGGGTGGCGGGCTGGGTCCCTTGAACTGCTCGGCGTCGAAATCTTTGACTACATGGCATTTGGAGCACACCATGTAATCTAGACCACCATGCACCTGGACAGTCTTGGGCCAAGGCCCCTTCTTAGGTAGGGGAACCTGTGTACTTAGAGGGGGTAGGGAAGTGTCTATGCCGTCGACATTCTGGGTGTAAAGTCGCATTAGACGTCCCTCCTGGGCTAGGGTCGCGAGAAGATGGTGGAAGGCGGTGGGCTCAGCGGCTTTGGTGTGCTGGGATAGTGTGCGCACCATGTCGTGGAATGTCGATGTGGACGTGTCATCCTGGTACACAGACGCATCGAAAAGATCCTTGCCAGAGGACTTGAGCTTGTGCTCCTTCTTGAGCGTATTGAAAAGACCCGTAGCGGATCGGAAGTCGGGAATACCTGCAGAAACTGAGATGCCTGCACCTGCTATCACCACAATCTTGCGCTTTTTGTGCAAAACGCTCAGTAGGCGCTGCAGCTGTGGCAGCTCTTCTTCTTCCACGCTAGACCCTGAGAGGTCTAGGTACTCTGCCGTACGCTCCTTGGGCTCTGCAGTCTTCCTCCTCTTTGCTGGGCGCGGATTATCGTCGTTGCTGGAAGGTGGAGAAGGCATGTCTTCTGGGGCGGGTGAGGTCTTGGCGGACGAGCGTCGCGAGGAAGACGGGGACATGTATGCACGACGTTGAGCGAAGGATTTGCTAAGCTCGGGCGGTGGAGTGGGCGACCGAGAAAGAATAGAGAGATCTGAATCCGAGATCTCGGTCAAGGGCGAGCTTGGCTCGTTGTTTAGCGTGTTGTATGCCATTGTGAAGGCGCGCGAGGTGAAGAACAATAGGCAGCGGCAGCCGTGTATCGTGAGGAAGGCTCAACGGTGAGCACAAAGCACCTTGCTCCAGGGACACGACGCGTCTGGTGTTACAGACGTCCTTGCAGCTTAACGAACGTGGTCGAATCGCGCATTAAATTCAGCTTATTTTTTCCAGGTATGCCGCGAGCTGGAGATGTGTGTACGTGGAGATTGTGGTGGTGTGAAAAGCGTGGGTTGGGGGCTGTCGGTCGTTGCTGCCGTCGCTGCCGTTTGGATCCCCGTAGAGGAAATCCGTCAGATGGGAGAGGTGCGCTAGGCCATTGTGAGGCTCCGAGAAAGCGCGATAATAATAGGACAGGCGCGCGTCCGGGGTAGACGCGTCTGTGTGTGGACGTGAAGGGGTGGGTGGGAGGTGTAAAGAGGTTGGCGGTGGATGCGATGACGGGCGAACGCTGGTTGACCTGGACAACCATGGGCGCCGGGTAGTCATGCCAAGAAAAGAACCTAAACACTCGACATGTTTACGCTTGCGGCACGTCTGTGCTTGACTGATCGATCGGCAGAATCGTTACATGAACACTCGAGAGCTGTATGCAAGCCGTAGACATGGAGTACAAAGACGAGCTCTGGAGCAAGTCTCCATCTGTCATGCTTCCATTCGGACGGCACGTTATCATGCTCTCCCAGATGCCGTGACAGCCACAGCACATGCGACCCCTCCCAAGTTCTTAGGGATCGGCGCAATGCGCTTATTAGACCGTGACAATCCTGACATCGTATAGCGCATGGGAGCGACTCGCATTATGTTTCAAATTCTTGCGATAACCTCCACCGGCATTCTGAGAGCGATGACAGCTCGAGATGACGATTGTGCGCGAAGCTCTCACGAACAGCACACCAGATGGAACCGCGCTAGCCATC
>Ga0265797_10001919_pt1 | contig 36031 bp, 29 predicted proteins | sample P2T30metagenome_FD_192433 | JGI IMG/M metagenome (GOLD analysis project Ga0265797, IMG submission 192433) | Plant litter microbial communities from East Loma Ridge, Irvine, California - P2 T30 | ecosystem: Environmental > Terrestrial > Plant litter > Unclassified | place: USA: California...
GCGCCGTCCGCGCAAGCGGCGGGGCTTTTTATTTTGGGGGACAGGCACCTTTCTCAGAGTGCTGGGGACAGGCACCTTTCTTCGGGTCTCCGACCCGAAGAAAGGTGCCTGTCCCCGACGTTTTGGGCGGCCCTGACCCGGCATCGACCCCGCACCATTGGCAGCGCCGCGCCCGGCCAGGCGCGTGCGGTGTACAGTCGCAGCTCCCACGGAAAGGAGACCACGATGTTCAGCCTCGACGACTTCGCCAAGCTGCAGTTCCTGCAAGGCCGCTGGAAGGGCACGAGCCCTGACGGCAAGGAATTCTTTGAAGAGTATGCGCAGCCGGAGCCCGGCGTGCTGCAGTCGCGCCGCTACGACAGCGCCGCGTTCACGGGCGGCGCGGACAGCGCCCATATCCGCCTGAACGACGGCGAAGTGCTGTCGCGCTGGGGCGAATTCACCTGGCGCGCCGCCGAGATCCATCCCGACGCCGCCACGTTCACGCCCGTCAATGCGCCTGGCACGTTCGAGTGGCAGGTGGTGGACGAGAATACGCTGGACGCCATCCAGCGCTGGAACGCCGATGGCCGGGAGCATGAGTTCACGCTGAGGCTGAGCCGCGTGCGGTAGAGAGCCGGGGACTGGCACCTTGGTGCCTGTCCCCGACGTGCAGTCTCCCAGGTCCAATACTGCAACGATACGGCAAACGAAACGTCGGGGACAGGCACGCGTCACAGGGCGTTCGCCCTGCGACACGAGCCAGTCCCCAGGCCGATCACCAGGCGTAGCGCGCCGTCAGCATCGCGGTGCGCCGCTGGCCATAGAAGCAGTCGCCGCGCGCCAGGCACGTGGTGATCTGCACCTTGTCGGCCAGGTTGACGACATTGAGCGCCACGCGCCAGTTGCCGGTGCTGTACGCCACCATCGCGTCCAGCAAGGTGGCCGAAGGCGTTTGCAGGCTGTCGGTCCCATCCCACGACGTGCCGAGGTAGCGCACGCCGCCGCCGGCCGTGAAGCCGTCCACGCCGGCGATGGCGAAGTCGCGCGCCAGCCATGTCGAGACGTTGTGCTTGGGGATGCCGGAGACGCGCTTGCCCAGGTCCGCGCCATTGCTGCGGGCGATGCGGGCGTCCGTGTACGTGTAGGCCGCCGTCCAGTTCCAGCCGCGGGGCAGGGCGCCCGTGCTTTCCAGCTCCACGCCGCGCACCTTGACTTCGCCCATCTGCAGGCTGTTGAGGGGATTGGCCGGGTCGGTGGTCTTGCGATTGGTGTCGCGCAGCTCGTACAGCGCCAGGGCCGACGTGATGCGTCCACCGGCCGGCTGCCATTTCACGCCCGCTTCCCACTGCCTGCCGCGCTGCGGTTTGTACGGCGCGCCATACACGTCGACACCGCCCAGCGGCAGGAACGATTCGGCATAGCTGACGTACGGCGCCCAGCCGTTGTCGGCCAAGTAGACGATGCCGGCGCGGCCGGTGTTGGCGCGATCGTCCGTGCGCGCGGCGGGACGGCCTTCGATATCGTTCTCGGCGCGGTCGTGGCGCCAGCCCAGCACACCCACCCAGCGCTCATCGAACTTGGCCTGCTCCTGCAGGTACACACCCTTCTGGTGCAGCAGCGACGTGGGCGAATGCGCCAGCGACGTCGGCACCGTGTAGTTGCCGTACACGGGCGCATACAGGTCCAGCGGCGCGGCCACGCCATTCCCCGTGGCCTGACGGACCTCCGCACGCTGCACGTCCACGCCCGCCAGCACCGTGTGCTGCCAGCGCCCGTGCGAGAATTTCGCTTCCAGCTGCGTATCGACGAGCAGCGTATCGAGCTCGTTGGCCTGCTGGATCAGGTCGCGGTTGACGGTGCGGTTGTCGGCATTGAACACGGGACGGGCAGGGCGCCCCGTCGCCTTTACCGCCGTGAAGCTTGTGTAGGCGCTGCGATAATCCGATTTTCCGTTCGCCTTGCGCGCGTTCTGGCGCAGCTCGAACGTGTCGTTGAAGCGGTGGCGCAGCTGCCAGCCGAACGCCGTCTGGTCGGTGTCGTACGCATCCCAGCCTGGTTCGCCCGTGAACGTGGACGTGGGAATGCGGCCGTACTGCGACGGCAGCAGGGTGCCCTGCCACGGGAAGAAGCCGATCAGCGAGCCGCTTTCGTCGTGCTGGCGCAGTGCCGTGACGGTCAGCTCCGTGTTCGCATCCGGCGCCCACGTCAGCGACGGCGCCAGCACTTGCCGGTCATCCGGCACGTGATCGACCTGCGAGCCGCTGTCGCGGCCGATGGCCACGACCCGCGCGCGCCAATGGCCTGCATCGTCCAGCACTTCGTTGACGTCCACGGCGACCTGCTTGCGCTGGTGGTTCCCGATCTGTACCTGCACTTCGCCGCCACGTCGCGCCAGCGGTTTTTTCTGCACGTAGTTGACGACGCCGCCAACGCTGCCCTGGCCGTACAGCACCGAGGACGGTCCGCGCAGCACTTCCACACGCTCCAGCATGAACGGGTCCGGGCGCGTCGTGTTGTACGAGCCGAAGTTGTTCTGCAGGCCGTCGATCAGCTGCGTGGGCGAGCCGCCGCGCGACGAGACGCTGTCGCCGCGGCTGTCGAACGAGACGGCGACGAGACCGGCCGTGTAGTTCAGCGTCTGCCGCACTGTCTGCGCACCCTGGTCGAGGAAGCGTTCGTTGCTGACGATGGAGATCGATTGCGGTGTCTCGATCAGCGGCGTGTCGGTCTTGGTCGCGGTGCTGCCCCGTTTCGCTACGATGCCGTCGTCGGCACGCTGCCCTTCGACGGTGACGATGGCGACGGGCTCCGCGTCCTCCGTGGCCGTGGCAGCGGCGCCGTATGCGCACAGCAGCACGGCCAGCGCCAGGGGATGAAGTTTGGGATGTCTTGCATTGCCGGCGGCTGCCGGGGAGAGAAACTGCGCCATGAACCCTTCCTGTGGTGGTGACGGGCTGGCGGCGGCTGGCTGTCTAGATGAGAATAATTCTCAACTATAGCCTTGGGGAAGGAAAATTACAAGAACGAACGTCGGGGAGAGGCGCTTGCCCCCGGTGCTACTTGATCAGTCGAGGACAGTCACCTGCCACAGGCCTGGCGGCCCGTGACAGGTGACTGTCCCGCGAGTTGTCAGCTTTGCTGGGTGGCCAGGATGCGGTTCTGCTCATCCAGCCACGCCTTCAGCGGCGCGAAGTACTCGATCAGCGCATTGCCATCGATGCGGTCCTCGCCGCTGATGGCCTTCAGCTCTTCCGGCCATGGCTTGCTGGTCCCCATCTGCAGCATCGCCTGCAGCTTCTTGCCGGCTTTCTCGTTGCCGTAGATGGAGCACTGGTGCAGCGGGCCCGTATAGCCGGCCTCGCGGCACAGCGCGCGGTGGAACTGGAACTGCAGCAGGTCGGCCAGGAAGTAGCGCGCGTACGGCACGTCCGCCGCAACGTGATACTTGGCGCCCGCGTCGAAGCCGTTCGCCAGCGCCGGCGCCGGACGCTTCACCCCCATATACTGCTCGCGCAGCTGCCACCATGTCTTGTCATAGTCGGCCGGTTGCGTCTTGCCGGCATAGACGTCCCAGCGCCAGCGGTCCACGGAATATGCGAACGGCAGGATCGCCACTTTCGACAGCGCGCGCTGCAGCAGTTGCGGGATGTCGCCTTTCGGGTCCGGGTCTTCCTTCATCAGGCCAATCTTCTTCAGGTAGCCCGGCGTGATGGACAGCGCCACCGTGTCGCCGATCGCCTCATGGAAGCCGTCGTTGGCGCCGCCGCGGAACAGGACCGGCTGGTCCTTGTACTCGAGGAAGTAGTAGACGTGGCCCAGCTCATGGTGGATGACGGTGAAGTCTTCCGCCGTCGGCGTGATGCACATCTTGATGCGCACGTCGTCCTTGCCGTCGATCGGCCAGGCCGACGCATGGCAGACGACGTCGCGGTCGCGCGGCTTGGTCAGCAGCGAGCGTTCCCAGAACGACGCCGGCAGCTTCTGCATGCCCAGCGACGTGTAGAAGCCTTCGGCGTATTGCGTCATTTCCTTGGCTGTCGTCTTGCGCTGTTCTAGTACCTTCGTCAGGTCGAAGGCGGCCGTGTCGCCGGCGGGTTTGAGCAGCGGGTAGATGTTGTCCCACGTCTGGCTCCACATATTGCCGAACAGGTGGGCGGGGATCGGACCCGTTGCCGGCACCACTTCGGGACCGTACGCGGCGCGCAGCTTGTAGCGGGTGTACGTGTGCAGCGAGTCGTACAGCGGCTTGACCTGCTGCCACAGGCGCTCCATCTCGGCGGCGAAGGCGTCCGGCGCCATGTCGTACTGCGAGCGCCACAGCGCGCCAGTGTCGGCAAAGCCCATTTCACGCGCGCCCTTGTTCGACAGCGCGACGAAGTCCACGTAGCGCTGCTTGTACGACGGCGCCTGGCTGTGCCAGCCGCTCCACGCTTCCTGCAGCTTGGCCGGTTCGCGGTTGTTGGCGAGGATCTTTTCCAGTTCGCCCAGCGCCAGGCAGTCCTTGCCCAACACGCTGTTCTGCGGCGGGCAGTACTTGGCCTTGCCGTAGGCGCCGTTCAGGGCGGCGTTGGCGGCCGCGTACTCGGCCCGTTCCTTCGGATCGGACAGCATCAACGTCAGCTGCAGCAGCTTCAGTTTGCGGGCGTCATCCTCGCCCAGTTTCAGACCGTTGTAGCGGCGCGCGGCCAGCGCGGCCTGGCCGGAGGCGTCCAGCTGCAGCTCGCCGAAGTAAGCCGCGATGGCTTCCGTATCGTCGGTGATGAAGTTGGAGCCGACCCAGGCGGCGCGGGCGCCATCGATGCCCAGTTTCTCGAACTTCCGTTCCGTCTCGGCCAGGAAGCGTTTGGCTTCGGCGACAGTCGCTTTGCCGGCGGCTTTCGGTTTTGCCTGCGCCTGCGCGCCGCCCGCGGCCAGCGCGAGCAGCACGGCCAGTGCCAGCGGTTTGTACATTGTCTTTGTCTGCACTATCGATCTCTCCCTTGTGGGTTCTGGTTTGGGTACCGCCCGCTAATATAACGCAGCGGGGACTGTATTCCCACGCCGCTTTCTGTCATGCTGTCGATCTGTACTTAAACTACACGCGACCATGACCCCGAAAACGATTGCTCTGCTGTCCCTTCTTGCCTTCACCTCCGTGCACGCGGCCGAACGCCGGCTGGAAAATTTTGCCGCCAACGGCAACACGCTGGAGATCGCCGTCAGCGACGGGCGCTACCTGATCAAGCCATATTCGGCGGCCATCGTCGAAACGACGTTCATCCCGAAGGGCGAACAATACGATCCGCGTTCGCATGCCGTCGTGCTGGCGCCGGTGTCTGTCGGTGCGACATTGAAGGATGCCGGCGACGTGCTTGAATATGCGACGCCCGGCATCACGGTCACGGTGCGCAAGCAGCCATTCCGCATCAGCTACGCGTACAAGGGCAAGCCGCTGGTGGCGGAGAAGGGCGGCTACAGCAAGCGCGACAAGCTGGAAAGCATCCAGTTCGCGCTGGATGACGGCGAAGCGCTGTACGGTGCCGGCGCCCGCGCGGTCGGCATGAACCGCCGCGGCAACCGCTTCCAGCTGTACAACAAGGCGGACTACGGCTACGGCAACCGCTCGCAACTGCTGAACTTCACCATTCCCGTGGCGCTGTCGTCGAAGCGCTATGCGATCCACTTCGACAACCCGTACACGGGTTACCTCGATTTCGACAGCCACAAGGACGGCACGCTCAGTTATGAAACGACGGGCGGGCGCAAGACCTACCAGGTCATTGCCGGCGATGCGTGGTCCGATGTGATGGCCAACTACACCAGCCTGACGGGCCGCCAGCCGCTGCCGCCGCGCTGGGCGTTCGGCAACTTCGCCAGCCGCTTCGGCTATCGCAACGAGGCCCAAGCCCGCGCCACCGTCGCGCAATTCGCGAAAGACAGGATCCCGCTGGATGCGATCGTGCTGGACCTGTACTGGTTCGGCAAGACGGTGCAGGGCACGATGGGCAACCTGGCGTGGGACAAGGACAACTTCCCGAACCCGCAAGGCATGATGAAGGACTTCGCCGCGCAGGGCGTGCAGACGATCCTGATCACGGAACCGTTCGTGCTGACGACGTCGAGTCGCTGGCAGGATGCGGTGGCCAAAAAAGCGCTGGCGACAAAGGCGGACGGCACGCCGTACACCTACGACTTCTACTTCGGGAACACGGGCCTCGTCGACATCACCGGCACGGCGGGCCGCGACTGGTTCTGGAACATCTACAAGGACCTCAAATTGCAGGGCGTGGGCGGCTGGTGGGGCGACCTGGGCGAACCGGAAGTGCATCCGGAAGGGCTGCGCCACGTGGCCGGCAGCGCGGACGCGGTGCACAACGTCTACGGCCACGAATGGGCCGGCCTGATCGCTGAAGGGTACAAGAAGGACTTCCCGGGCGAGCGGCCGTTCATCCTGATGCGCGCCGGCTATTCCGGCTCGCAGCGCCACGGCATGATCCCGTGGTCGGGCGACGTGGGCCGCAGCTGGGGCGGTCTGCAGTCGCAGATGGAGATCGCGCTGCAGATGGGCATGCAGGGCCTGGGCTACATGCACTCGGACCTGGGGGGCTTCGCCGGCCCGGTGCTGGACGATGAACTTTACGTGCGCTGGCTGCAGTACGGCGTGTTCCAGCCCGTGTTCCGTCCGCACGCGCAGGAAGCCGTCGCTGCGGAGCCGGTCTACCGCGCGGCGCGGGCCAAGGCGCTGGCGGCGGAGGCGGTGCGCCTGCGCTATCGCCTGCTGCCGTATAACTACACGACCGGTTTCGAGAACAGCCAGACGGGCATGCCGCTGATGCGCCCCGTGCTGTTTGCCGATGACGGCAGCGCATCCACCATCGACACGGGCAGCATCGCCGCCACGTACCTGTGGGGCGACAGCTTCCTGGTGGCGCCGGTCACGGAGCCGGGCGCCACGCGCAAGGACGTCTACTTCCCCGTCAAGGACAGCGCCTGGTTCGACTTCCATACGGGCGAACGCCATCGCGGCGGCATCCAGGAAACGGTGCCCGTGGTAGCCGAGCGCATTCCCGTCTATGTGCGCGCCGGCGCCTTCGTGCCGATGGTCGACGTGGTGCAGTCGACGAAGGACTACTCGACGAAAAACGTGGCGCTGCATTACTGGCACGACGCGACGGTCGCGCAATCGGCCGGCCAGCTGTATGACGACGACGGCAAGACGGCGCAGGCGTATGAGCAGGGCCGCTATGAACTGGTGCGCTTTACCAGCGCCGTGCAGGGGCGCGAGCTGCGCATCGGCATCGCGACCGAGACTGGCCGGCAGTACGCGGCACAACCACGCGCCTACACGCTGCACGTCCACAACGTGACGACGAAGCCGCGTGGCGCGGCCCTGGACGGCAAGCCGCTGGCGGCGCGCTGGGACGCGAAAACGGGCATCGTGACAGTAAAACTGCCGGCGCGCGTGGCAATTTCCGCAAAAGTAGTGCTGAGTTTGTAGAAATTCGTGTTGTTTGACTACAGGGTGAGCTGCATTCTCCTGCGAGAGTGCGCCTCGCCGTCGATTGACAGGGTAACTCTTGCATGTTATTTTGCTACAAATAAGGCGCCTCAGAGGCGCCGGCACACATCGGAGACAGCAGATGCATTCCACCACCACCAAGCCCCGGCTGTCGTTCTGGCAGCTGTGGAACATGAGCTTCGGTTTTTTCGGCATCCAGTTCGGCTTCGCGCTGCAGAACGCCAACACCAGCCGCATCTTCTCGACGCTCGGCGCCAACCAGGATGAACTGGCGCTGTTCTGGCTTGCGGCGCCCGTCACGGGCCTGCTGGTGCAGCCGATCATCGGCTACCTGTCCGACAACACGTGGCACCCTAAGTGGGGCCGCCGCCGTCCGTTCTTCTTCCTGGGCGCCGTGCTGGCGTCGATCGCGCTGTTCCTGATGCCGAACTCGCACATGCTGTGGATGGCCGTGGCCGTGCTGTGGATGATGGACGCGGCGATCAACGTCTCGATGGAGCCATTCCGCGCCTTTGTCGGCGACAAGCTCGATCCTTCGCAGCAGACGGCCGGATTCGCGATGCAGACGTTCTTCATCGGCTGCGGCGCCGTCATCGCTTCGCTGCTGCCGACGATCTTCACCGAATACCTGGGCGTGAGCAACGTGCCCGTGGACGGCGGTGTGCCGGACACCGTGCGCTATTCGTTCTACGCCGGCGGCGCCGTGTTCCTGCTGTCCGTGCTGTGGACCGTATTCACCAGCGACGAGCGTCCGCCCGAGGACATGGAGGCGTTCCGCCGCGAGAGCGCAAAAGGTTTCGGTCACGGCATCGCCGAGATCATCGAAGGCCTCTTCCACATGCCGAAAACGATGGTGCAACTGGCGCTCGTGCAGTTCTTCTCGTGGATCGGCCTGTTCGCCATGTGGATCTACACCACCTCCGCCGTCGCCGCCAACGCGTTCGGCACCACCGATGCGCAGTCGGCGCTATACCAGGATGCGGGCAACTACACGGGTATCATGTTCGCCGTCTACTCCGGCGTATCGGCCCTTGCCGCGTTCATCCTGCCGGTGCTGGCGCGCCTGACCAGCCGCAAGGCCGTTCACACGGTGTGCCTGATCATCGGCGGCATCAGCCTGGCCAGCATCTTCGCGATCCATGACCGGCAGATGCTGCTGGTGCCGATGGTCGGCGTGGGCATCGCGTGGGCGAGCATCCTGACGATGCCGTATGCGATCCTGGCGGGCGCGCTGCCGGCCGGCCGCATGGGGTACTACATGGGCGTGTTCAATTTCTTCATCACGATTCCACAGATCGTCAGCGGCGTGCTGCTGGGCTTCGTCACCACGCACCTGCTGGGTGGTCACACGGTCAATACGCTGGCGCTGGGCGGAGCATCGATGGCGCTGGCCGGCGTGCTGACATTGCTGGTGCGGGACGACGCCAAGGCGGTCGGCTGAGCTGAACGGCGGCCCACCCGCGCGCCGCGGCGCGCCTGTTCGCGTTATTCTAGTGGCAACTTTTAACGGTAGCCCACTATACGGCGGAGAGAACATGGCAATTCAGATCGTACCCACCAACCCTATTCCCGGCCAGCGTCCCGGCACGTCCGGCCTGCGCAAGAAAGTGGCGGTCTTCCGCCAGCATCAGTACCTCGAGAACTTTGTCCAGAGCGTGTTCGACACGCTGGGCGACCTGTCCGGCAAGGCGCTGGTGCTGGGCGGCGACGGCCGCTTCCACAACCGCGCGGCCGTGCACACGATCCTGCGCATGGCCGCGGCCAACGGCGTCGCGCGCGTGCTGGTCGGCCGTGGCGGCCTGCTGTCGACACCGGCCGTCTCCTGCGTCATCCGCAAGCACGAGGCGCTGGGCGGCATCATCCTGTCGGCCAGCCACAATCCGGGCGGTCCGGACGGCGACTTCGGCATCAAGTACAACATCGGCAACGGCGGCCCGGCACCGGAAGGCGTGACGGAAGCGATCTACCAGCGCACGACCGCCATCGCGCAATACCGCATCAGCGACGACCCGGACGTGGACATCGACGCCATCGGCCGTCACTACATGGAAGGCATGCAGGTCGAGGTGATCGACCCGGTGGAGGACTATGCCGACATGCTGGAAGGCCTGTTCGACTTCGACGCCATCCGCAAGCTGTTCGCGGGCGGTTTCCGCATGTGCTTCGACGGGATGAGCGCCATCTCCGGCCCATATGCGCATGCGATCCTGGAAGGGCGCCTGGGCGCGCCCGCGGGCACCGTCATCAACGGCACGCCGCTGGAAGACTTCGGCGGCCTGCACCCCGACCCGAATCCCGTCAACGCGGCGCAGCTGATCGAGCTGATGGCCGGCCCGGACGCGCCGGACTTCGGCGCCGCCTCCGATGGCGATGCGGACCGCAACATGATCGTCGGGCGCGATTTCGCTGTCACGCCATCGGACAGCCTGGCGATCCTCGCGGCGAATGCGCAGCTTGTGCCGGGCTACCGCGGCGGCATCGCCGGTATCGCCCGTTCGATGCCGACGTCGCGCGCGGCCGACCGCGTGGCCGAGGCGCTGGGCATCAAGCTGTACGAAACGCCGACCGGCTGGAAGTACTTCGGCAACCTGCTCGACGCGGGCCTGGCCACCTTGTGCGGCGAGGAGAGCTATGGCACCGGCTCGAACCACATTCGCGAGAAGGACGGCGTCTGGGCCGTGCTGTTCTGGCTTAACCTGCTGGCCGTCACCGGCAAGAGCGTGCAGCAGATCGTGACGGAACACTGGGCCCGGTTCGGACGCAATTACTACTCGCGCCACGACTACGAAGCGATCGAAACGCACGCGGCGCAGGTGCTGATGGACGACCTGCGCGTCAAGCTGGCCAATCTGGCCGGCCAGGAAATGAACCTGTACACGGTCGATTACGCGGACGATTTCGAGTACACCGATCCGGTGGACGGATCGCAGTCGGCGCAGCAGGGCATCCGCATCGTCATGACGGACGGCTCGCGCATCGTCTACCGCCTTTCTGGCACCGGCACGGAAGGCGCGACCCTGCGCATCTACCTGGAGCGCTACGAAGCCGATCCGGCGCTGCACAACATCCCGACCCAGCAGGCGCTCGCGCCGCTGATCGCCATCGCCGACAGCGTGGCAAGCATCGCCCTCAACACGGGACGGAGCAACCCGACCGTGATCACCTGACGTCACTTAAAGGAAGCCCATGAATACTGGTCGTCTCAAGCTGAACTCCCTCGCACTGGCCGCGCTGCTGACAGTATCCGCCGCGCACGCGGCGCCCAAGCCGTTCATGTGGGAGAACGCGACCGTGTATTTCGTCGTGACGGACCGCTTCAGCAACGGCGACAGGTCGAACGACCTCGCTTACGGCCGCAAGGCCGACGCGGCGCCGCTGCGCGGCTTCCTGGGCGGCGACCTGAAAGGCCTGACGGCCAAGGTGAAGGATGGCTATTTTGACAGCCTGGGCGTCAACGCGATCTGGCTGACGCCGCCCGTGGAGCAGATCCACGCCGGCACCGACGAAGGCACCGGCAAGTCGTACGGCTTCCACGGCTACTGGGGCCGGGACTTCACGGCCATCGATGCCAACCTGGGAACGGAACAGGACTTCGCCGACTTCGTCGAGGCCGCCCATGCGCGCGGCATCCGCGTGCTGTTCGACGTGGTCATGAACCATATCGGCCCTGTCACGGAACAGGACCCGAACTGGCCGGCGGACTGGGTACGCATGGACCCGGTCTGCGCCCACAAGGACGTGGCGACAACGGTGACCTGCGCGCTGGTTGCCAACCTGCCGGACGTGCGTACGGAAAGCGATACGAACGTGGCGCTGCCGCCCGCGCTGGTGGAAAAGTGGAAGAAGGAGGGGCGCTACGAGCGCGAAGTGAAGGAGCTGGACGAATTCTTCGCCCGCACCGGCTACCCGCGCGCGCCGCGCTACTACCTGATGAAATGGCACGCGGACTGGGTGCGCAAGTACGGCATCGACGGCTTCCGCGGCGACACCGTCAAGCACACGGAACCCGGCGTGTGGAAGGAGCTGCGCGCGGTGGCCGACGCGGCGTTCGCGGACTACCGCAAGGCCAACCCCGGCAAGGCGCTGGGCGAGAAGTTCTTCACGGTGGCCGAGGTCTACAACTACAGCATCGGTCACGGCCGCGAGTTCGACATGGGCACCGCCAAGGTCGACTTCTACGCCAACGGCTTCGATGCGCTGATCAACTTCGCGCTGCCGTCGGACGGCAAGGGCGACTACGAAAGCATCTTCGCAAAGTATGCGCAGACGCTGCATGGCCCGCTGCGCGGCAAGTCCGTACTGAACTACATGGACTCTCACGACGACGGCAATCCGTTCGACGCCGCGCGCGTCAAGCCGCTCGAGACGGCCAACAAGTTGCTGCTGGCGCCGGGCGCCGCGCAGATCTACTACGGCGACGAGACGGCGCGCCGGCTGGACATCGCCGAAGCCACGGGGGACGCCAAGCTGCGCTCATTCATGAACTGGGACGACCTGGAGAAAAACACGGCACGCGACGGCTACCGCATCGCCGACGTGCGGGCGCATTGGAGCAAGCTGGGAATGTTCCGGCAGAACCACCTGTCGATCGGGGCCGGGGAGCATCGCAAGCTGGCCGACAAGCCGTACACGTTTGCCCGCACTTTCGGTGACGACAAGGTCGTGGTGGCGCTCGATGTGCCGGTCGGGAAGCCGGTTGCGGTCACTGTCGGCTCGGTGTTTGCCAACGGGGCGCGGGTGCGCGATGCTTACTCGGGCGTGACGTACACGGTGCGCAATGGCAAGGTTGCGACAAGCGGCAAGGCTGGCGTGGTGTTGCTGGAAGCGGTTCGCTGAAGTCGGCAACTGCGATTGCTTTTACGTCGGGGACAGGCACCTCGCGGGCCCTTCGGCCCGAGAGGAGCCAGTCCCCGGCAAGATCACAGGCCGCGGATCAGCCAGTCCCTGGCAAGATCACTGGGTCCGGCGGCGCATCAGTCCGCGGCTGCAGCGTACCGGGGACAGGCACCTGTTGCAGGGCGAACGCCCTGCAACAGGTGCCTGTCCCCGACGTAGCTGCCCGATGCAACCGCCCGCTCAATTGCGCGGCCCGACGTAGCTGCCCGATGCAACGGCCCGCTCAATTGCGCGGCCCAACGTAGCTGCCCGATGCAACCGCCCGCTCAATTGCGCGGCAACGCCTCCACAAACACCACCGCCGTCCGCGCCGGCACCGTAAACATCCCCGTCTCCCGGTCGTACTTTGCCTGCGCGGCGCGCGGGTCGCCGGCTTTGGCGCCGCGCTGCACCGGATGCAGCGCATACGGCCGACGCGCTTCCTGCGGCACCGCGATCTGCTGCGCCACCTTGTCCACATTGATCAGATACACGAGCGACTGGTACGCTGCGCCGGGATATCCGCTGCCGTCCAGCTGCGCCGCGATGACGGTCGGCACCTGCGCCGGCCCGGTATTGAAGAACCGCAGCCGCTGCGCCACGTCCTCCGCCGTGCGCAGCCGGAACAGCGTGCTGCCGGCGCGAATCCCGAGCAGGTCGCGGAACGTGTCCCGCGCGAAGGCGATGTCGGCCGGGGCGGGTTTCAGCGCGGGGTTGGCCAGCAAGGGACGCATCAGCGCGTAGTCCTTGCCGTTGTCCGCGGCGGGCGGCAGGCCCGTGCCGAAGTAATTGTCCCGATACGTCCAGTCCAGCCGGTTGAACCAGTCGCCCGATTCGAAGCTGTTGCGGTCGAGGGACTTGGAACGCAGGATGTCGAAGCCGGCGTGGAAGTACGCCACGCCCTGGCTGAACGTGTTGATGGCGGCGGCCAGCATCTGCACGCGGGCGCGGTCGGATGCGCTGGTGGCCAGCGGCAGGCGGAACGCGTTCAGGTCGTACAGCGTCTGATTGTCGTGGTTCTCCACGTAGTTGACGGTCTCGCCGGGCGCGCTGGCGTAACCGGCTGGCTGGCCGCCGTAGTCGATGTCTTCCAGCTTGCGCACGGCGCCCGTGTACGTCGTCAATGGATAGCCGCGCACGCCGCCGGCCAGGCCCACCTTGACCAGGTCCGCCGCCTTCAGCAGCTCTTCCTTCGTGTGCGTGGCGCTGCCGTTCGGATCGTAGAACAGGCCATTGACGTAGCCCTGGCGCGCCAGCATGTCGTTGCCCGCGTCGCCGGCGCCGCCGCCGCGCACCGCGTCGCGGCCACGGTCGCTGAACGTGCCGATGCCGCTGCCGTTCAGCGACAGCTGCGACGCCTGCACGAAGCGGACGCCGTTCGCCACCTCGCCGAAGTTCCAGCCTTCGCCGATCAGGTTGACGTGGCGGCCCGCGGCGGTATCCACGCGGCGCTGCAGCGCTTCCATCGTCGCGCGCGGCTGGTGGCCCATCAGGTCAAAGCGGAACGAGTCGATGTGGTAGTGCTTCGTCCACAGCTCGGCCGAGTCGATCATCAGCTTGCCCATCATGCGGTGCTCGGTGGCCGTGTTGTCGCAGCAGGTGGAGCGCTCGATGGCGCCTTTTGCGTCAAGACGGTGGTAGTAGCCGGGCACGATCCGGTCCAGCACGGATTTCTCGTCCTGGCCGGCCACGAAGGTGTGATTGTAGACGACGTCCATGCCGACCCGCAGGCCGGCGCCGTGCAGCGTCATCACCATCTTGCGGAACTCGACGATGCGCTTCGCACCATCGGCCGGGTCGGTGCTGTAGCTGCCTTCCGGCGCGCTGTAGTGATACGGATCGTAGCCCCAGTTGTAGCAGTCGGTCTGGCGCGCGAGGCCCGTCAGCTGCTGCTGCAGATCGCTGTCCGGCGCGTTCGAACGGAGGCGGGCCGTATCCGGCACGGCGCAACCCTGTTCCGGCACCGTGGCAAGGTCGTACACGGGCAGCAGGTGCACGTCCGTCAGGCCCGCGCGCGACAGGGCGGCCAGGTGACGCATGCCGTCCGATCCCTTTTCGGTAAATGCCGTGTACTTGCCACGGTTGGCGGCGCTGACGGTGGCGTCGTTGATGGAAAAGTCGCGCACGTGCAGTTCGTAGATCGACATGTCCGTCTGCGCCTGCACTTTGTTCGCCGGCGGCGCGTCGGCCTCCCAGCCCGCGGGGCGCAGGCGCGGGTCCGCCAGATCGGCGATATACGCGCGCCGCGAATCGGTCGTCAGGCTGACGGCGTATGGATCGGTCACCAGGTTGCGCACGATGCCGCTGCCGTTGGCATGGACGTCGACTGCGTACTTGAAGTACTTGCCAGTAAGGTCGGCAGGCATGCTGGCGGACCAGACGCCGGTCGTGGCGTCGAAACGCATCGGCGTGGCCGCGCGGGCCGGCGTCGTGCCGCTGTCGTACGTGCACAGCGCCACGTTGCGGGCCGTCGGGGCCCATACCTTGAACGTGGTGCGGTTTTTCGCTGGCGTGACGCCGAGGTCAGCGACCCGTTCCGCGGCCGCATACAGGTCGTCGAGCGCGCCGGCGACCTGCACTTGCGTGGCATCCAGCACCTTGCCTTGCGCGTCCTCGCGCACCAGCACCAGCTGGCCCTTGTGCAGCGCGCCGATACGCGCTTCATCGGCCGCACCGAGCGTCAGAACCGGGCCCTTGCCCAGCCACGCAAAGGCAGCGGGGATTGCAGTGGCCGTGGCAGCCAGCGGCAGCGCGCCATCGGCACCGCGTACGGGCGCACCGGCTTGCGCAACGATGGCCGCGGTGGCGCTGTGGTACAGGCGATAGATGCCTTGCGGCGCGGCCGGCCATACCAGGCTGCGGCGATCGAGCCAGGCGGCGCGCGCGTCAAACAGGGATGCGGCGGGAGACAGGACAGCCTGGAAGCCGTCGCCATTGCAGATGGCCGGATCGGCTGCCGCCCGGGCGGGCGAAGCGCTGACGAGGATGAGGGCTGCGACTGCCGCCCCGGTGGACTTGCGGATGACCATACGTGCCCCCTGGTTGAGTTGGCACGTATGGTAATCGATGTGATGTAGTTTTACTACTTCAACAAAGCGGCTGCGCCACCGGGAAGTAGCGCCGCAGGGGGAGAACCGGGGTCAGAATTCTTCCCACTCCGACTCGGCGGTCGCCGCGGCCTTGCGGGCCGGCTGGGGCGCTGCCTTGGCCTTGGCCGGTTTGACGGGCGCGGTGGCAGGAGAGCGCGCCTGCACCAGCTGCTTGACCGGCTTGGCCACGACGGCGGCGCGCGGCGCCACGGCGACAGGGCGGCCGGCGGACTGCGCCACTGTGAACGTGCCGACCAGCTGCGCCAGCTTGGCGGCCTGGTCCTGCATCGACTCGGAGGCGGCGCTGGCTTCTTCCACCAGCGCGGCATTCTGCTGCGTGACCTGGTCCATCTGCGCGATGGCCTGGTTGACCTGGTCGATGCCGCTGCTCTGCTCACGGCTGGCCGACGAGATCTCGCCCATGATGTCCGTCACGCGCTGTACGCTGCCGACGATTTCTTCCATCGTCGCGCCGGCCTGGCCGACCAGTTGCGAGCCTTCGTCGACCTTCTGCACGGAGTCGTCGATCAGCGACTTGATTTCCTTGGCGGCCGCGCCGGCGCGATGGGCCAGGTTGCGCACCTCGCCCGCCACGACGGCGAAGCCGCGGCCCTGTTCACCCGCGCGGGCCGCTTCGACGGCGGCGTTCAGCGCCAGGATATTGGTCTGGAACGCAATACCGTCGATGACGGAAATGATGTCGACGATCTTGCGGGCCGACTCGTTGATGGCGCCCATCGTGTCCACGACCTGGGCGACGACCTGGCCGCCTTTCGCCGCGACTTCGGAGGCCGACGCCGCCATGGCGCTGGCCTGTTGCGCGTTCTCGGCGTTCTGGCGCACGGTGGACGTCAGTTCTTCCATCGACGACGCGGTTTCTTCCAGCGAGCTGGCCTGTTCTTCCGTGCGCGACGACAGGTCGGCGTTGCCGGCCGAGATCTGGCCGGATGCGGTGGCGATCGTGTCGGTGCCGCTGCGTACTTCGGTGACGATGGCGGACAGCTTGTCGCGCATATTGCGCATTGCATACAGCATGCTGGACTGGTCGCCCGGCTTGACCGGCACGTCCACGACCAGGTTGCCATTGGCGATTTCGGCGGCGATGGCGGCCGCGTCGTTCGGTTCGCCGCCCAGCTGGCCCAGCAGGCTGCGCGTGATGATCGTGGCCGAGGCGATGCCGAACGCCAACGCAATGGCGCCGAGCAGCAGCATCAGCTTGACGGCGCTGTCGTAGGCAGCCTGCGCGTCGGCGGCAGCCCCCGCATTGAGCTTGTTTTCAAACGCGATCAGGTCGTTCAGCACCTCCAGCCATTCGCGTTGCACCGGGCGCACGGTGTTGATCAGGTAGTCGGTGCCTTCCTCGGCCTTGTTTGCCAGGCCCAGTTCGATCGACTTCGCCACCAGGGGCGCAGCCTTGGCTGTCACTTCCTGCAGTCTGGCGGCAAATGCCTTTTCCTCGGCCGTCGTTGTCGGGTCCTCGAATGTCTTCTGCAGCTTGTCGAACGCTTCGACGTACATGGCGCCCTGCGTCTCCATGCGCTTCACTTCCGGCTGCATCTGCTCCTGCGTCGAAAACATGATCAGGTTACGCAGCGCGACCATGCGGTCCATAACGGTGTCCTGCATGGTGGCGATCAGCGCGATCTGCACATTGTTGACTTCGGTGATGGTACGGGTGCGCTCGTTCATTTCGCGCATTTTCAGCAGACCCGTGACGACAATCGCCAGCATCAGGCAAAGCACGAGCGCATAGCCGATGGCCAGCCGCGTGCCGACTTTCATGTTTTTCATAGTGATATTTGGTTGTGGCGCTGTCACGTGCGGGCACGGCAGGCTCGATCATGTCTGGAAACCGCGATGGGGCGGATGATGAATGGCGGCGCGGGGATTGGGCGCGGTCACGGCGCTTCGTTCGAATCGAAGCAGGACCATTATAGGATAGTGCGCTAGAGCAAATGTTGATTTGTTGCGCCGACGCCGCACGAATTTCACAATAATTTCACGCGGCGCCGGCGGGCTTGGACGATGTCAGGCAAAGGCTTGTGCAATCGATACCGGTCGACGGGAAACCATGTCGAAACGTCGCCTGCGCCCGATGTTCGACATGGTGTTCAAGACTTACTTCGCTTCCCTGGGCAGCGCCCCGGCATCGCCGCCGCGGTAGTTGTTGACCATCTTGTAGCGCCGCGCGTAGAGCGCGAAGGCTATGGCGGTCAGCAGCGCGAAGCCGGCAAAGAAGAACATCTGGAACGCGATCGACGACAGGCCGCTGCTGGCGATATGCCCCATCACGGCGTCGTTCTTGACGCTGGCGTTGACGATCAGGACCCACAGGTTGCCGACGGTGACGGTGAGGGTCCAGAACGCCATGATGGAGCCTTTCATCGACGCGGGCGCCTGGCTGTACGCGAATTCCAGCCCGGTGGCCGACACCAGGACTTCGGCCATCGTCAGCAGGATGTATGGCGCCAGCTGCCACAGCAGCGACATCGGCGTGCCGCCGTCCATCGACAGCTGGATCCAGCCGATCACCAGCCACGCGGCGCCCGACAGCGCGATGCCCGTCGTCATGCGGCGCAGTGCCGTCGGCTCGATGCCGATCGCCCGCAGCAACGGGAAGACCGCCAGGTTGTTGAACGGGATGAGCAGCATCACCAGCAGCGGATTAAGTGCCTGCATCTGCGCCGGCAGCACCTGGAATTCCCAGCCGAGGACATTCAGCACGGGGCTCGTCATCGAATTGGCCTGCACGATCCACGTGGAGGCCTTCTGGTCGAACAGCGACCAGAATGGCGTCACGAGCGCGAAGACGATCAGGATGCGCAGCACGGCGCGCACGCCTTCCACGGCTTCGTCGGAATGCTTGCCGCGCGCCCGCTCCAGCTGCATGCCGGTGCCGATGCCGGTAAACGCCAGCAGCAGCACCAGCGCCGTGCAGGCGCCGATGACGAAGCCCCACGAGTACGACATCAGCAGCGAGACGACGGCGCCGACGACGCCGACGATGGCCACCGCGAGGCCCGGCCGGCCCTGGCCCGGCCGGCGTGCCAGCAGGGCGGTGCGGGCGACGCGCGTCAGCGAATCGGGATTCGGCGGCGCGGGTGGCACGTTGACGTATTTGTCCTTGCCGAGCCAGAAAATCAGCACCGCAAACGCCATCAGCAGGCCGGGCACGCCGAAGGCGACGGACGGGCCATAGTTCTTCAGCAGCAGCGGCATCAGCAGCGATGCGAAGAACGAGCCGAAGTTGATGCACCAGTAGAAGGCGTCGTAGACGACCTTGGCGCGGTTCTTGTTGGTCTGGTCGAACTGGTCGCCGACAAAAGCCGACACCAGCGGCTTGATGCCGCCGGCGCCCAGCGCGATCAGGAACAGGCCGAAATAGAAGCCGTTCAGGTTGTCCTCGAACACCGCCAGGCAGGCGTGGCCGACGACATAGAAAAGGCTGAGCCAGAAGATCGTCTTGTATTTGCCGAAGAAGCGGTCGGCCAGGAAGCCGCCCAGCAGCGGCGTGAAATAGGCGCCGATGACGAACGTGTGGAACACGTGCTTTGCTTCGCCGGTACGGTCTCCCTCCGGCACGAACAGCAGCAGGGTGCTGATCAGGAACGGCGTGAGGATATTGCGCATGCCGTAAAAGGAAAAGCGCTCCGCCGCTTCGTTGGCGATGATGTACGGTATCTGCCGCGGTAGCGGCCCGTTGCCCTGGGTTTGGTCCAATGCCATAGGTGTCCCCGTTAAGTATCCGACGCGTTGCCAGGGGTTGGCCCGTACGGCATCGTGCGTCGTGCATGAGTTGTGTGGCACGGATGCTATGGGAACGGCAACCGTCTGGCAACCTGGAAATACCGCTGCCCGAAGCGCGTTTTCGGCGCATAACTGTAGTTTGACTACTGTTGTGCTGCGATATTTTTTAGAGGATAAGTATAAGTGTTTGTTTTGTATGGGATTAAGCCAACTACGGTGGCTCTGCAATCCGTTGAGAAATCCATATGTTTGATGTATATTCTCTACATTCTTCCCGCAATAACCCCGCAATCGACCGGAAACCCGACATGACCCAAGCATCGTCCCCGACCTGGTGGCAGGAAGCCATCATCTATCAGGTGTATCCGCGCAGCTACCTCGACACGAATGGCGACGGTGTCGGCGACCTGAATGGCATCACCGACCGCCTCGACTACATCGCGCAACTGGGCGTGGACATCGTCTGGATCTCGCCGTTCTTCAAGTCGCCGATGAAGGACTTCGGCTACGACATCGCGGATTACTGCGACGTCGATCCGCTGTTCGGCACCCTGGCCGACTTCGACCGGCTGATCGCCAAGGCGCACAGCGTGGGCGTGAAGATCATGATCGACCAGGTCATGTCGCACTGCTCGGAGCAGCACCCGTGGTTCGTCGAGAGCCGCAGCAGCCGGGATAACCCGAAGGCCGACTGGTTCGTTTGGGCCGACCCGCTGCCGGACGGGAATCCGCCGAACAACTGGCTGTCCGTCTTCGGCGGTTCGGCGTGGCAGTGGGACTCGCGCCGCAAGCAGTACTACATGCACAACTTCCTCACCAGCCAGCCGGACCTGAACTTTCACAACCCCGAGGTCCAGCAGGCCATGCTGGACAGCCTGCGCTTCTGGCTGCAGCGCGGCGTCGATGGCGTGCGTCTCGATGCCGTCACGTTCCACTTCCACGACAAGGAACTGCGCAGCAATCCGCCCGCCACCGTGCGCGATACGGCCACCGTCACGGACGTCAATCCGTATGGCTTCCAGGCGCACATCTACGACAAGTGCCGCCCCGAGAACGTGCCCTTCCTGCAGCGCGTGCGCCAGGTGCTGAACGAATTCGGCGCCGTCTCCATCGGCGAAGTGGGCGCGGACGACGCGCTGGCCTTCATGGCCGAATACACGGCCGGCGGCGACAAGCTGCATATGGCCTACAGTTTCAACCTGCTGACGGAAGACCACTCGGCAAAACACATCCGCACGCAGGTCGAGGACTTCAAGCGACGCGTCAAGGATGGCTGGGCCTCCTGGTCGGTGGGTAACCACGACGTGCCGCGCGTCGCCACGCGCTGGGGCAAAGGGAAGGATGCCGCGGCGTTCGGCAAGCTGGCGCTGGCGATGCAACTGTCGCTGAAAGGCACGCCTTGCCTGTACCAGGGCGACGAGCTGGCGTTCACGGAAGCGGACGTGCCGTATGAACTGATTCAGGACCCGTACGGCATCACGTTCTGGCCCGAGTTCAAGGGCCGCGACGGCTGCCGCACGCCGATCGCCTGGACCGATGGCGCCAACGGCGGTTTCACGACCGGCAAACCATGGCTGCCGGTGGCACCGGAGCACGTGGCAGTCGCCGCCTCCGTGCAGGAAGCCGACCCGGAGTCGCCGCTGAACTTTGCCCGCCGCATGATCGCGTGGCGCCGCACGATGCCGCAGCTGACACGCGGCGACATCGAATTCCTCGACGCACCCGAGCCGGTGCTGGCGTTCCGGCGCGACCTGCCCGGCGAGCGTTCCGTGCTGTGCGTGTTCAACCTGGGCGGCGATACGGTGCGCTTCCCGTTGCCGCAGGCGCGTGGCGCCGAGGCGCTGACGCAGCCGGGCCTGCCGGGAAGCGTGGCGGACGGGGAGGTGACGCTGCCCCCATGCGGCGCGTGGTTCGGCTACGCGGCGTAAGCTAACCAAGGCATGAGGCCCGGCTCCGACCGGGCCTCTGCTTTTTTGTGCGTGCCATTTGCGGTATGCTGCGGCCTCGGTGGTAACAAAAGTACAGAAAATCCCACGAGAACAGAAGAGACGATGAAACAACTGGATGTAGACCAAAAACTGAGCCGCACCGCCTTTGCGGACGGCCCCCGCCTGCTGGCCGATATCGGTGCCACGCACGCCCGCTTCGCGCTGCAGACGGCGCCCGGCGAATACCAGTCCGTGCGCGTGCTCCAGTGCGACGACTTCACCGGCATCGTTCCCCTGCTGCGCAGCTACCTGGCCGACCATCCGGACATCAACCTGAATCACGGCGCGCTGGCGCTGGCCAATCCCGTCCACGGCGACTACATCCGCATGACGAACCGGGACTGGCAGTTCTCCACGGACGAAGTGCGGCGCGAACTGGGGCTGCACACGCTGCTGGTCGTGAACGACTTCACGGCGCTGGCGATGGCGATACCCACGTTCCAGGCGTCGGACCTGATGCAGGTGGGCGGCGGCACGCCGGCGGCCAATTCCGTCATCGGCGTGCTGGGCCCGGGTACGGGCCTGGGCTGCTCGGGCGTCATCCCTACCGTCGACGGTTTCGTCACGCTGGGGTCCGAAGGGGGCCACAACAACTTCGCGCCGGCGGACGAGCGCGAATACGCGATCCTGCAATATGCGTGGCAAACGTGGTCGCACGTGTCGAACGAGCGCCTGATCTCCGGCCCTGGCATGGAAATCATCTACCGCGCCATTGCGCGCCGCAACGGCCGCCAGGTGCGCGACCTGACGTCGCAACAAATCATCGCCGGCGCGCTGAAGGACAGGGAGCCGCTGTGCGTGGAAGTGCTGGAATGCTTCTGCGCGATGCTGGGCGGCGCGGCCGCCAACCTGGCCGTCACCCTGGGTTCCTTCGGCGGCATCTTCATCGGCGGCGGCATCGTGCCGCGCATGGGCGAGTGGTTCCGCGAGTCGCCGTTCCGCACCCGCTTCGAGGCGAAGGGGCGCTTCTCGTCCTACCTGGCCGAGATACCGACCTACGTCATCACGACGCCGAACCCCGCCTTCTACGGCGTGGCGACGATCCTGTCCGAACACCTGCGCGGGCGCAGCGGCGCCAATACGCTGATGGAGCGCGTGCAGCACCTGCACCATGAACTGACGCCGGCCGAGCAGAGAGTCGCGCAGCTGGTGCTGGAGCAGCCGCGCCTCGTGCTGAACGAACCGATCGCCGACATCGCACGGATGGCCGAAGTATCGCAACCGACCGTGATCCGCTTCTGCCGCTCGCTGGGCTTCCTCGGCCTGGCCGACTTCAAACTCAAATTCGCCAGCAGCCTGACGGGCGCCATCCCCGTGCGCCACAGCCAGGTGCGCGTCAGCGACAGCACGCACGACCTGTCGGCCAAGGTGGTCGACAACACGGTATCGGCAATCCTGAAGTTCCGCGACCAGCTGGATGTGCGTGCGCTGGATCGCGCGATCGCGCTGGTATCGAAGGCGAAGAAGGTGGAGTTCTACGCGATGGGCAATTCGCGCGTGGTGGGCCTGGACGGCCAGCACAAGTTCTTCCGCTTCCGTATCCCCACGGCGTCTTACGGCGATTCGCACCTGCTGTCGCTGGCAGCGGAATTGCTGCAGCCGGGCGACGTCGTCATCGCCATTTCGAACTCGGGCAAGCTGCCGGAGCTGCTCGATGCCGTCGATACGGCGCGTGCCTGCGGCGCGGACGTCATCGCCATCACCACCAGCCAGTCGCCGCTGGCGAAGAAGGCCACCGTCTGCCTGGCCGTCGATCACACGGAGGACAGCACCACGTTCCTGTCGATGATCTCGCGCATCCTGCAACTGCTGCTGATCGACATCCTCACCGTCGGTATCTCGCTGGATGAGTCGAACAAGGCGCTGGTCCTGGAGCGCAAGGGCAGCACGCCGGACAAGGCGCGCATGCTGATCTCGCACCTGGACAGTTAAAAACCGGGCTTGCAAAGAAAAAGGCGCTGTTCGCAGGAACAGCGCCTTTTTTACGTCTTTTCCGTTTCAGTAGCGGCGGCCCATCGGCTGGCGCGCCGGCGCGCGGTTGGCCATCTTCGCCTGCACCTTTTTCCAGATAAAGCCGGCGATCGCCATCATGATCATCTTGCGCATAAGTCCTCCCGTGGTTGATGGCTCCATTCTGCTTGGCCCTGGAGCGGCACACTGTGCGCAAGACCACGTACGTGGAAAAACCGGGGACGTTTGCCTCCACCCCGCTGGCCAAAAAAATCCTTGCACTCTTCCGGAAAACGTTTACGATATATCGTACGTAAGATATATCGTAAAGGAGAAGCAAATGTTCCACATGTTCCGCAAACACGGTTTCCACATGCACGATCACGGTCATCACCACCATCGCGGCGGTGGCGGGGGAGGGCGCGGTCCGCGCATGTTCGACTCGGGCGCGATGCGTTATGTCGTCCTGCAGCTGATCGCCGAAAAGCCCCGTCACGGCTATGAAATCATCAAGGAGCTGGAAACGCGCATCGGCGGCGGCTACGCACCCAGCCCCGGCGCGATCTATCCGCTGATGGCCATGTTGTACGATATGGGCCACGTGTCGATCAGCCAGGAAGGCAACAAGAAGCTGCATTCGATCACGCCGGAAGGCCAGGCGTTCCTGGACGAGAACCGCGCCATGGTCGATGCGATGATGGCCCGGCTGACGGAAGGCGGCCGTGGCCCCGGCGGCGAGGGCGGGCGGCATGACGACCTGCGCGCCGTGATGCATCAGCTGAAGGAAACCGTCGTCATGCGCGCCCGCGATCACGCGGCGCCGCAGGCGAGGCGGGAGCAGATTGCCGCGATCCTGCGCCGTGCCAACGAGGAAATCGGCAAGCTGGACTGACCAACCGGGCAGCGGCGGGATGCGAGTCTCGCCGCCGCCGGCCCCCACCAACGAAAGAACAATAATATGACGCTACCCCTGTCCGACTCCCGCGAGCGCCTGGTCCTCTGGCTGCTCGCCCTGATCCAGTTCACCGTCATCATGGACTTCATGGTCATGATGCCGCTCTCGCCGCAGCTGATGCACGCCTTCGACATCAGCGCGGCGCAGTTTTCCGGCGCCGTTTCCGCGTACGCCTGGTGCGCGGGCCTGTCGGGCCTGCTGGCCGCGACGTACATCGACCGCTTCGAGCGCAAGCGCCTGCTGCTGACGGTCTTCATGCTGTTCAACCTGTCGAATCTTGCCTGCGCGCTGGCGCCCAGCTTCCACGTGCTGGTGCTGTCGCGCGCCTTTGCCGGCCTGACGGGCGGCGTGCTGGGCGCCATCGGCATGGCCATCATCGGCGACTTGATTCCGCCGCAACGGCGCGGTGCGGCCACCGGCATCGTCATGACGTCGTTCAGCATGGCGGCGATTGCCGGCGTGCCGCTGGGCGTCGGCCTGGCGGCGCGCTTCGGCTGGCAGTCGCCGTTCTACCTGCTTGTCGTGTTTTCGCTGGCGATCTGGCTGTTGGCCATGTTCGTGCTGCCGGCACTGACGGCGCACATGGCGCAGCGCGTGCCGCTGGCGCGCGTGCTGCCGGACCTGGTCGGGTTGTTCCGTGTGCCGTCGCACCTGCGGGCGTTCCTGCTGTCGTTCGTGACGATGCTGTCCGGGATGCTGGTGATCCCGTTCATTTCGCCCGTCCTGGTCGGAAACCACGGCGTGCGCCCCGGCGACATCATGTGGATCTACCTGGCCGGCGGTCTGGCGACGTTCTTCACGTCGCGCATGATCGGCACCTGGGCGGACCGCGCCGGCAAGCACCGCGTGTTCCGCATCATGGGGTTGTTTTCGCTGCTGCCGGTACTGGGGATCACACACCTGCCGCACCTGCCGCTGCTGGCGCTGATCGCGCTGTTCCCGTTCTTCATGGTCGCCATGTCGGGCCGTAACGTGCCGCTGCAGGCGTTGATGACGACCGTGCCGGAACCGCAGCGCCGTGGCGCCTTCCTCAGCGCGAACGCGGCGGTGATGCAGATCGGTACGGGCCTGGGCGCGCTGCTCGGTGGGCAGTGGTTGCACACGGATGCCGCGGGCCATATCGCCGGCTACGGCATCAATGGCTGGGTGGGCGCGGCCCTGGCGTTGTTCTCGGTCTGGTGGGTGAGCCGGGTGCCCGCCGCGGCGGTCAGGCCGGCGGCTGCTTCCCCTGCCTGACGATGGTGTCCAGCAGGCGCTGGGCTTCCTGCAGCACGGGGCCGGACAGGGCGTCGCGGGCGATCTCGGAGAACGTCCCTTCGCGCACGTGCAGGCCATCCGCCGTCAGCAGCGAAAAGCGCACATTGCCCAGCGTCGGTGGCGCCACGCGGCCTTTGGCCGCATCCCGCACGGCCAGCGCAATGGCGGCATGCACGAGGCGCTTGCCCTGTTCCGCCACCTCGGCCGGCGATCCCTCGAACACGGCCACGCTGCCCGTGTGGTTGATGTAACGCACGCTGCCGTCGGCATAGGCGGCCAGCGCGTCCAGGCCTTCCTCGAGCGGCACCTCGACCACGATGCCCAGCACTTCGCGGGATGCGATGGGCTGGCCGGACGTGCGCAGCCAGTGCCACGCCAGCAGCCGCACGCGGCTCTCCTCGGCCGGGTCTTCGCCGATCGTCTGGACGACGCGGGCGTCGGGTGCCGCGCCGAACAGGGAAGCCTGGACAGGCGTGGCCTTGACCAGGTCGGGATCGTCGCAGAACAGCAGCTGGTAGATGAGGTTCAGCTCATCGGACTTGTACGGTTTGGCGCTGGCACCCGGCAAGGCCTTGCGGGCACCGAAAGAGGCAAATAATTTTTTGAACATGGCGCAATGATACGGCAGTGGCGTTACCGTGTCTCCTGATGTGGCGCGACGCGCTGCATCGGCTGCTGCTCGCGGCGCCAGCGCTCGACATCCAGCAGCGCGTTGTTCGACTCGTCCTCGACGAGGATGGCGCCACCGGCGACGGCGACGAGGAAGCCCTGCCACGTCACGGCCGACTGCGGCGAGTTCTCGACAAAGCTCATCTGATAGTACGGCTTGCCGTCCACGAGGCGGGGCGCCGGATCGTATTCGATGACGGCGCCATGGTGCGCGCCGCCGGAGTTCTTCTCGATCGCCGCGGACCACGCCTTCAGCTCGGGCAGCGCCATCAGCCGCTGCACGGCCTGTTCCCGCGTCAGCCGGGCCGGCGCGGTCGTTGCGGCCGGCGCGGGCAGGGCGGCCGGTGCCGGCGGCGTCCTGCCGCTGTGCGGATAAAAGTACAGCACTCCCAGTCCGGCTGCCAGCAGGCCGGCAAGCGTGCCGGCAACGGCGGGAAGGCGGGAGGGCTTGCTCATCGGGGCTGCGCTTTCTGTAGGTTGGGGTGCGCTCATACTAAACCAAAGGGCTGTGACCAGCAATTTCGCGCGGTGACCGCCGCCGCGACAAGCGATCATTTATTGTCATAAAGATATTGTAGAATTGCCGCTCCACCATAACAACGCAGCCTGACTGCAAAGGAACCCTGATGAGCGAGACAATTCCCATGATGCCTTATGAGCCGGTCGAGCTGGACCCGGTAACGATCGCCGGTATCACGGTGCGAACCGATAACAGCCCGGCGGGGCTGGAAAAGATCGGACAGCTGTGGGCCACGTTCTTCCGCGACGGCGTCACGAACGCGCTTGGTGCCTTGGCCGAAGGCCCGATCTGCGAAGCGTATTTCGATTACGAGAGCGACGCGCAGGGCGCTTACACCGTCATCCTGGGCAGCCGCGTGCCGGCCGACGCGCAGGTCGGCGCAGGCCTGCAGCGCGTCACGCTTCCGGCGGCGCGCTATGCGAAGTTCAGCATCGACGACCCCAAGGCCATCTACGCCGCATGGCAGCACATCTGGCAGCGCCGGGACATCGAGCGCAGCTACAGCGGCGACTTCGAGATCATCGGCGAAAACAGCGCCGACATCTATATCGCGCTGCGCTCGTAATCACTTCTTCGGCGGGAACCACGCCTCCCACGTCTCCTTGATGCTGGCCTTGACGGTGGCCAGCGCGTCGGGATCGCCTTTCAGCAGCGCCGCGAAGTAGGCCTTGGCCTGCTTGGGCGAGACGTCCGGCGGCAGCGGCGGCACGTTCGGATCGACGACCATCTCGAGCACGCAGGGCCGGTCCGCCAGGAACGCCGCTTCCCAGCCGGCCGCCACGCCTTCGGGCGTATCGACGCGGATGCCCTTCAGTCCCAGCAGCTCGGCGTAGGCAGCGTAGGGGAAGTCGGGCATCGTCTGCGACGCTTCGAATTTCGGATTGCCGCCCATCGCCCGTTCCTCCCACGTGACGAGGTTCAGGTCCTGGTTGTTCAGCACCATGATCACCAGCCGGCCGTTTGCCCATGTCTTCCAGTACTTGGCAACCGTGATCAGGCCGTTGATGCCGTTCATCTGCATGGCGCCATCGCCGACCAGCGCCACGACGGGACGGTCGGGCAGCGCGAACTTGGCGGCGATCGCGTACGGCACGGCGCAGCCCATCGTCGACAGGCCGCCCGAGACGCTCGTCATCATCCCGCGCCGCATTTTGACGTCGCGCGCATACCAGTTCGCCACCGAGCCGGAATCGACGGCGACGACGCAGTGTTCCGGCAGCCGTGGCGACAGTTCCCAGAACACGCGTTGCGGGTTGACGGGTTCGGCGTCGTTCATCGCGCGGCCTTCCAGCACGCGCCACCAGCGTTCGACGCCTTCACGAATCCCGTCCTGCCAGGCACGATCCTGTTTGCGCTCGAGCAGCGGGATCAGCGCGCGCAGGGTCGCCTTCGCATCGCCGATCAGGTTGAATTCCATCGGATAGCGCACGCTGGCGCGGCGCGCGTCGATATCGATCTGCACGCCGCGCGCCTGGCCTTCCTTCGGCAGGTATTCGCTGTACGGGAAGTTCGAGCCGACCATCAGCAGGGTGTCGCAGTCGTTCATCATGTCGTGGCTGGGTTTTGTCCCCAGCAGGCCGATGGAGCCGGTGACGAAGGGCAGGTCGTCCGGCACCGCGGCCTTGCCCAGCAGGGCCTTGGCGATGCCGGCGCCCAGCAGCTCGGCCACCTCGATCAGTTCATCGGTCGCATGCAGCGCGCCGGCGCCCGCCAGGATCGCCACCTTCTTGCCCTCGTTGAGGATGCGGGCGGCCTGCTGCAAGGCGTCCAGCGGCGGCACGTGGCTGCGGGTGAGGGCACCGATGCCGGAATGGACGGTGCCGTGCTCGCGCGGCGGCTTCGCTACGGCGTCGAGCTCCTGCACGTCGTTGGGGAAGATGATGCACGTGACGGTGCGCTCCTCCTTGGCGATGCGGAAGGCGCGGTCGATCAGGTGGCGCACCTGCGCGGCGTCGGTTGCCATGTGCACGTATTCGTGGGCGACGTCCTTGAACAGCGAGACCAGGTCGACCTCCTGCTGGTAGTCGCCGCCGATCGACGAGCGCTTCTGCTGGCCGACGATGGCCACGACCGGCTGGTGATCCAGCTTGGCGTCGTACAGGCCGTTCAGCAGGTGAATGGCGCCGGGGCCTGAGGTCGCCACGCAGACCCCCACTTCGCCGGTGAACTTGGCGTGTGCCGTCGCCATGAACGCCGCCATCTCCTCATGGCGCGTCTGGATGAATTCGATCGCATCCTGCCGCCCGAAGGCGCCCATGATGCCGTTGATGCCGTCGCCGGGATAACCAAAAACGCGCTGTACGCCCCACGCGTTCATGCGCTGCAACAGGAAGTCGCCTACGGTGTCTGCCATGTCAGTCTCTCGTTACCAAAAGGGCATGATAAAGCGGGCACCGCGGTGCTGGCGCACGCCAAAAACCCGGGACAGCCCCCTGTTTTGAGGCAACAAAAAACTTTCCTGGAAACCCGGGTCTGTCCCGGGTTTTTCGGGTTTTTATGCTGCGGCGCAGCGCCTGCTCAGCCATATTGGAACCGTTGCCAACATGGGACACACGCCTAAAAAAATGGCAAACGCGGCAGCAATCAGGCGTATATTAAATGCACAACAACTCAACGACGGAGACTCGGTATGGATATGGAACCAGACGATTTCATGGGCCGCTATGTGGGCTTGGGTATCAGCCTTGGTGGCGCGATCGGCTGCGCAGTCGGTGTTGCGATGGATAATTTCGCCATGGGTATCGGCCTTGGCGTTGGGCTTGGCAGCGCCGTCGGCGCGCTGCTGGCGCGACGTCGGCGAGGTTGAGTTGATGCGAAAACGGCTGCCGCGGCAGCCGTTTCTACCAGGAGCGCCTGTCCGCGGTGCGGGCGCCGAGTGGGGATGTCATGCCATACAGACCAGAGCAGGTTTATACGTCGGAGAATTTCTACTTCGCCACGCAGGCTGCGGGCCGGCCTCCGACGCTGTATTTCCGGACGAATCACGGCAGTGGCCGCTTGCGTCAGCAGCACGATGACGGGCCGCTGGTGCAGGAAATCCGTAAACATACGTCGCATGCGTTTTTTGCGCGCGCAGAGCAGCTCGATGCCATCGAGGACGAGATCGACGAACTGTTCGATCAAGACCGCACGATGACGCGCCAGCAGTTTCGCGAGCTGAGAAGAAAACATCACGGCACCAATCGTCCCGTGCAGGGGTACTACCACTACGAGGCAACCTTTGACGGCCATGCCGAGGGACGGGTCTGCAACAATCGCCATGCGAGCAGCGGCACCATCGTGCCGCCGTCCCGGCATGCCGAGTTGAAGGCGCAGGTTCCCAAGATCTTCGCGCAAACGCACGCCGAAAAAATCAAGTGGGACGCCGCAAAGTCAAAATGACGCACCACGCGGCAGGCCTCCCGAACGCGGGATAAAAAAAATGGCCGCTTCCGAAGAAGCGGCCATTTTCACGTCAGGCTGCAGCCGGCAATTACATCATGCCGTCCATGCCGCCCATGCCACCCATACCGCCCATGCCACCCATACCGCCGGCTGGCTTGTCTTCCACCACTTCGGCCACCATGCAGTCGGTCGTCAGCATCAGGCCGGCGATCGAAGCAGCGTTCTGCAGAGCAGAACGGGTGACTTTGGCTGGGTCCAGGACGCCCATTTCGACCATGTCGCCGTAGGTGCCGTTGGCCGCGTTGTAGCCGTAGTTGCCGGTGCCGCCCAGGACGGCGTTGACGACGACGGACGACTCTTCACCGGCGTTCTGCACGATCATGCGCAGTGGCTCTTCCATCGCGCGCAGCACGATCTTGATGCCGGCTTCCTGGTCAGGGTTGTCGCCCTTGACGGTCAGCGCAGCGCGGGCACGCAGCAGGGCAACGCCGCCGCCTGGCACGATGCCTTCTTCAACGGCTGCGCGGGTGGCGTGCAGCGCGTCTTCGACGCGGGCTTTCTTCTCTTTCATCTCGACTTCGGTGGCAGCGCCAACCTTGATCACGGCAACGCCGCCGGCCAGCTTGGCCACGCGCTCTTGCAGCTTCTCACGGTCGTAGTCCGACGTCGCTTCTTCGATCTGCACGCGGATCTGCTTGACGCGGCCTTCGATGCCGGCAGCTTCGCCAGCGCCGTCGATGACGATCGTGTTTTCCTTGCCCACTTCGATGCGCTTGGCCTGGCCCAGTTCGGCCAGCGAGATTTTTTCCAGCGTCAGGCCGACTTCTTCAGCGACAACCTGGCCGCCGGTCAGGATGGCGATGTCTTCCAGCATGGCCTTGCGACGGTCGCCGAAGCCAGGCGCTTTCACGGCGCAGGTCTTCAGGATGCCGCGGATGTTGTTGACCACCAGCGTTGCCAGGGCTTCGCCTTCGATGTCTTCAGCGATGATCAGCAGCGGACGGCCGGCCTTGGCCACTTGCTCCAGTACCGGCAGCAGGTCGCGGATGTTCGAGATCTTCTTGTCGCACAGCAGAACGAACGGGTTCTCCAGGATGGCGACTTGCTTCTCCTGATTGTTGATGAAGTATGGCGACAGGTAGCCGCGGTCGAACTGCATACCTTCAACGATGTCCAGCTCGTCGTTCAGCGACTTGCCGTCTTCAACGGTGATGACGCCTTCCTTGCCCACTTTTTCCATCGCTTCGGCGATGCGCTCGCCGATCGAGTAGTCCGAGTTCGCGGAGATCGCGCCAACCTGGGCGATTTCCTTCGACGTGGTGCATGGCTTGGAGATCTTCGCCAGCTCTTCGACGGTGGCTGCAACAGCCTTGTCGATGCCGCGCTTCAGGTCCATCGGGTTCATGCCGGCGGCAACGAACTTCATGCCTTCGCGCACGATGGCTTGTGCCAGCACGGTCGCGGTGGTGGTGCCGTCACCGGCGTTGTCGGAGGTCTTGGAAGCGACTTCCTTGACCATCTGCGCGCCCATGTTCTGCAGCTTGTCCTTCAGCTCGATTTCCTTGGCGACCGAGACACCGTCCTTGGTGACGGTTGGGGCGCCGAACGAGCGCTCCAGCACGACGTTGCGGCCTTTCGGGCCCAGCGTGACTTTGACCGCGTTGGCCAGGATGTTGATGCCTTCAACCATTTTGGCGCGCGCTGCGTCGCCGAAAATCACTTCTTTAGCTGCCATGTTTGTATTCTCCTGAATTCTTTAAGTGGGCCAGATTACTTCTGAACGATGGCCATGATGTCTTCTTCGCGCATCACCAGCAGCTCTTCGCCGTCAACCTTGACAGCCTGGCCGGAGTATTTGCCGAACAGTACGCGATCGCCGACCTTGACTTCCAGCGCGCGCAGCACGCCGGCGTCCGACACCTTGCCATTGCCAACTGCCAGCACTTCACCCTGATCCGGCTTTTCAGCGGCGGCATCAGGAATGATCAGGCCGGAAGCAGTCTTGGTTTCCTGGTCCAGACGTTTGACGATGACGCGATCGTGCAAAGGGCGAAGGTTCATACAAAACTCCTTATTTATACAGTGAGGTTCAAAATCGTTGTTAGCACTCTCGACTAACGAGTGCCAACAATTATAGGGACGCCCCACACCTATTTCAAGGCCTGTCCTTTCATAAACCCTAACTGTTTGCAAGTTCATCCACACGTGCGCTTGGTGCAGCGCAACGTTCGTGCACATACGGCATGGGCAGGGCGCCCACCGCGGGCCAGGCCCCGTTTGTGTTTTGACAAAGAATCGAAAGAAGTGCAGACTCTAAGTTCCTCGTCCGATGTTGTAGTGATCTATAGCGGAGGCTGTGATGTTCCACACCAAGTTCCCCCGAGAGATGCATGCGCCCAACTGGGTGCGCGTCACCATCAATGTCGCCGCCGGTGCGGCGCTCGGCGTACTGGCCGGCGCCATGTTGCTGTTGGCATTGGGTGCGGTCAGCTGACCGGTCGTGGGCGCGCGCAGCGTAGCGCCCGCGCCCACTTGCCTGCTCGCGTGTCTGCAATCTTGTCAGGCTGCTCATTGTAATTAAGATGTAATTAAGTGTATTCGCGGGCGTATTCGGTTGACCACGGTTTGACGCGGGCCTATAGTGGCGGAATGATTTCCGACATCCAAGAACTCGCTGACAAGATCGAACAGTTGGCCGAGCTGACGCATCACCTGCGTCGCGAAAATGCCCAGCTGCGCCAGGCCAACGCCGCGCTTGTCGCCGAAAACATCAGTTACCAGCATCGGCTGGGCGAAGCGCACCAGCGCGTTTCTGCCTTACTCGAGAAAATTTCCCCGCCAGAACCTGCGGCAGAGCCCGCTAGTGAAGAAGCCGAAGCCGTGAAAGAGGACGCGCAATGATCCCCGTGGACGTGAATATCATGGGGCAGCCGTACCGGCTCGTCTGCAAGGAAGGCGAAGAGCGCGCGCTGCGCGAAGCGGCCAGCCTGCTCGACAAGAAGATGACGACCATCCGCGACACCGGCAAGGTCAAGGGCAACGACCGCATTGCCGTGATGGCGGCGCTGTCGATGGCGGCCGAGTTCCTGACGGCGAAAGCGCCGGCGGGACCGCTGTCGGACGTGTCGCTGCTGGAAGTGCAGCAGAAGATCGCCGCCATGCAGCGTGTGCTCGACAGTGCGCTGACACCGCAGGAAGCGCTGTTCTAGGAACTCGTCTGATCAGGAGTTTGATTGGAATTAGGGCTTTCAATCACACGGATTGAGGAGTAAACTCCGTGTCACCCTGCAGTGTTCGCGATTGTCATATATTCCTTGAACCATTTACACGCATCGGTTGCGGAACATAGTTCGACGGGCGTGAGCGTCGCTAGTCCGATGAACCCGAAGTTGAACTGACTGTGACCACCTTGAACCGTAAGGTTCGGGATGCCGGCATAGCGGCACAGGCGGGGCCTTATTCAGAAGTGGAAGTGCAGAAGCGGTTGGCGGCATCGAAGGATGCGCCACCGTTTTTTTTCGTCTTTATTTTGGGGAGCGGCCGATGGCGAAGGGGTACTGGTTGATGAAGTCCGAGCCGGACGACGTCAGTTTCGACGACGTGCTGGCGTCGAAAGGGCAGACCACGTCCTGGTACGGCGTGCGTAACTACCAGGCGCGCAACTTCATCCGCGACGGCATGCAGGTCGGCGACGGGGTGCTGTTCTACCACTCCAGCTGCGCCGTGCCGGGCATCGCCGGCATCGCCGAAATCGTCAGCGCGCCGTATCCCGATGCGACGCAGTTCGACCCGAAGAGTCCCTATCACGATCCGAAGGCCACGCCGGAGCAGCCGCGCTGGATCGGCATCGACGTGAAAGCCATCCACAAGGGGCGCTACCTGGATCTGAAAGAGCTGCGCAGCCACCCCGAGCTGGAACATATGCGGCTGCTCGCGAAGGGCAGCCGGCTGTCCGTGATGCCGGTCGAGGCGAACGAGTGGCGCTTCATCCTGAAGCTGATCGGCTGAGCGCCAGCGTGTATCAGGCCTGCTTGCGGCGGCGGGCGACGACTGCGCCGACCACCAGGCCAGCGGCCATCATCGCCCATTGCGACGGCTCGGGCACGGCGCTGGTGACTGTCACCGTGCCACCGGTCAGGTCGCCGAACAGTGGCCACGTCTGCGGCCAATCGGGATTGTTGTCGATGGCGAAGATGGACATCGTACCCCCGCTGCCGCTCAGGTCGCGCACGGCCAGCGGGTCGCCGCTAGCCGTGCCTTGGGGCGCCAGCAAGGTGTTCGTGAACTCGAGATGCGAGCCGATGGCGCTGAAGTCGTTGAGGCTCACCGTCTGCGAATAGCCGTCCGGCCCTGAAGCGAGGGAGGTAGAGCCTTTGCCAAGCTCGCGGTAGGTCACCGTGCCGATGCGGAACGTGACGGTGATGTCCGCCGCCGATATCCATAGGGAGTCTCCCCACGCGACGGGGATGTTGACGTCGTGGTCGAAGCGCGATTGCAGCGTCATCTCGAACGGTGCATTGGTGTAGTCAGCATCTCCCATGCCGAGATCGCGGAAGACCTTTTCGTCACCGTAGGCGATCACACCGCTGGTGTGCGTAGTAATGGAGACGGGCGCCGCGAGAGCGTGCAGCGGAACTGCGGCGAGCAGAGAAAGCGAGAGGGTGCGAACAAGCGTTTTCAGCATATGAATCCCCTTGAGAGTGTCAGGAATAGCGCGACTGCGCCGGTGATGTTGCATCCGTTGCAACATCACCGGTATCCTAGCACTACCGAAGGGCGTACATTCTCGCCGAAAGTCACGAAGCGGCGTATTGCCGCATGAAATCAGACAGCCGCCGGCGCCGTCCCCTGGACATTGCGCCGGTACGACCACACCAGCATCGCCAGCGCCGCCAGGATCATCGGCAGCGACAGCACCTGACCGGACGTGATGGGCAGTCCCAGCACGGTGGTTTCCCAGTCCGGCGTGCGGAAGTACTCGGTGAAGAAGCGCGCGCAGCCGTACAGCAGCGTGTACATGGCGCCCACGGCCAGGCGCGGACGGGCGTGGCGGGCGAACGGCCACAGGATCGCGAACACCAGCAGGCCATCCACCAGCATCTGGTAGATCGGCGACGGGTGGCGCGGCAGGGCGTCCACGTTCGGCCAGATCATCGCCCACGGCAGCGACGCGTCCGTCACGCGGCCCGGCAGCTCGGCGTTGATGAAGTTGCCGAGGCGGCCGCACGCATACCCCAGCGGCACCATCGGCGCGATGAAGTCGTAGACGTCCAGCAGGTTGCGGCCCGCCTTGCGCGACCAGAACCACATGGCGATCATCACGCCCAGGAAGCCGCCGTGGAAGCTCATGCCGCCGTGCCAGACCTTGAAGATCTCCAGCGGTGTCTGGAACCATTCGGGGCGATAGAAAATCAGTTCGCCGAGGCGTCCGCCAAGCACCACGCCCAGCATGCCGTAGAACAGCATGTCGTCCAGGTCCTGGTTCTTCCAGCCCTGCGCCGCGATGTGCGGCTGGCGGATGCGCACGCGACCCAGTGCGATGAACAGCGCGAACGCCAGTACGTACATCAGGCCATACCAGTGAACGGCGACGGGGCCGACGTGGAATGCCACCGGATCGGGCATCGGGTGAATCAGCATTAAAGTCTCTTTCTCATCAAATCCAGAAAGCCCTTCAGTACGGGCGAGGTATTGTCGCGGCGCCAGGCCAGGCCCGTCTCCACGAGCGGCGTTGTCTGGGCGAGCGGCCGGTATTCTACTCCCGGGCGTCGCAGGTTCGACACCGATTGTGGCACAAGTGCGATACCCATGCCAGCCGAGACCAGGCTGACGATCGTCTGCATCTGGATCGCTTCCTGGCCGATCACAGGGGTCATGCCGGCTGCACGGAACACCGCGAGAATGGCATCATACAGGCCTGGTGCGATCGCACGCGGGAAGATAATCAGCGGCAGCGGCGGCAGCGTGCGCAGGCTGGCGTCATGCTTGCCGCGCAGTTCCGGCAGGTTCGCCGGCGAGGCCAGGATCAGCGGCTCGGACAGGATCGGCAGGTAGTCCAGTTCCGCCTTGGCCTTGTCCGTCAGCGGCGGGATCAGGAGGCCGGCGTCGATGCGACCC
>Ga0265797_10001920_pt1 | contig 36019 bp, 26 predicted proteins | sample P2T30metagenome_FD_192433 | JGI IMG/M metagenome (GOLD analysis project Ga0265797, IMG submission 192433) | Plant litter microbial communities from East Loma Ridge, Irvine, California - P2 T30 | ecosystem: Environmental > Terrestrial > Plant litter > Unclassified | place: USA: California...
CCGGATCATACCACACATGCATCGTCGCCCAAGCTTTCCGTCGGCACCAAAGCGCACGGCCAGGCCAGGCCAGGCCAGGCGAACAAGGAAAAAAACAACCATGCACGCAGTCTTCCCAAACAGGCGATGTATCGCGTGCCTCATCACTCAGCCATCAAATTTTCGCCATGCCTCACAAGCGAGACAAAGGCGCTTTGATCCGACCTGACGAGCCATGCGTTTACATACAGTACATATCCCACGGCCGTTTGACCTCCACGGACCATACGTCCGGCGATCAACACGTCTTTCCGGCACTAGTGTCGGTGTGAAAGCGTTGCCTGTGGGTGAGACGAAGAGGTAAGACATTACCACCGAAAGGGAGTTTGCGGACAGGAGAGTAGTGGTGTACCAGGTTTCAGCCATATGTACATAGGTAGGATTGCGTCGAATTTGGGATGTTGCGAATCTACGATTGTGCCACGCTTTGGAAGAGTTGGATCGTGGATCGATTTTGCTGACTGAGCGTATGGTTTTTTATTTTTGGGAAAACCATTATGTGCATATAGTGGTGATGACAACGGGATTGGGTGAGGCATTTTAAATCGGATCTTGCGACAGGGCTTATCACTGCGTATCTCTATGTCTTTACATGTCTTCCTATGCGACGTTTAAGTTATGTGGTGAGTGATGGCCAATGAAAAGGGTTAGGGTTGGGGTAAATTTGTATCCATATATACTCCAACTTCATTCCATTATTGGGAGTTTTTCATCAGGTATTTGGCTAATTGTAGTCCAGTTCCAGTCTCAGTACACTGTGACGATACGTACCGATGGTCCAGCTGGAGAGGCGTGCTGCGCTAGTTAAATTTGCACATCTCATCCGTTTTCCTCGTCAGCGTACTTGCGCACATGTCGTTCTGTCTGTGACGCTGTAGTTTCTCGCGACTGGACCCGAGCAAATACATCGCCCTCAAATTGAAAGAGTCATTTACCTTGCACATTCCTCATCTTCCACCATTCTGGGCCCGAGTCAATGCTTGGCGCTTGCTGAAAGGACTCAGACTTCTCTCGCGCTGTGCTGGAGGAGGTCGCTCTGTCTGTGTCGGCGGTGCCCTTTGCTCGTATGCGGCACTTGACCTACGATAAGGGCTGCGGGACCTCGATCGCTGTGGCTCACGTCTGCGAGGTCTGTCTGGCGACGGCGATCGACGGCGATGTCTCCTTGGTGGGCTTCGAGACCTACGGGAGCCCGCTCTTGAGCCTTCACGTTCTAAATCGCGGTCGCCACTCCTGGATCTCACCACAGGTCTTGGTGCACTCTTTCGGCCAGGAGAACGTAGGCGTGATCGACTACGCTCGCGGGCACCACCACGATGTGAGCGTGAAGCGGTAGTGCGACGAGGGGGAGGGGAGCGTGAACGCGATCGATTGGTCGAGATAGTCGAGATCGAGTCAGCGCTCGAATGTGATGATGCTGAGGGCGATCGCTTGTGAGGAGAATCCACATCGTCGAAGCTTCGCTTGCGTCCACGTGTAGCGGCGCTCGATTTGATGATGCTCGAAGCGGATACTCTGAGGCAACGTTAGTCTCCGACAAGCATTACCATTGGAAAGCCACTCAACTTACTTGGGCGTCTCTACAGGCGCAGAGTTGGTGATCTTGGGTGCCAGTTTCGGATTTGCGAGCTGTTGTGTGCGTGACGGCCGAGAAATGTAAGGTCTGTCCTGCTGTGATGCCGTGCATTCGTAACTGAAGTGGCCTCGCTTGAGACACTTTTGGCAAAGGGTCGTCGAAGTCGCTTTTGACGGTCCACCGGAACCGTATCGATTCATTTTGTGTCGACTCGGTTGATTCTTTCTTATCTGAGGGAGAATGTAATGTTTGTGTGTTCGGTCCAGTGCTTCCTCTCAATCAGTGTATTTCAGTTAAGGTCAAGCTTCATTCGAGGCAAGCACGGAACAAAACTAGCGGCGGCAGCAGCCGGACGGGTTCCTTCCCGAGCACGAGGGCTTCTTTTTGAGTGCACAAACGACATCAGCGCTCTTACGCACATCGCACTCGTGGACGCAATATTGCTGCCGCTGCGACGCCCACTCACCACCAACCCCAGCCGCTCAGTAGAGCTGTCTCTTGCGGTCTCACTCTCACAGGCACGCTGCCTTTTCAACGCGCCTCAACCATTCACTGGACCCCGACAGCATCCCCAAATGTGCCTTTTACGCCATGAACGATCATTTGGCTTTGGAGTTGACGATTTTCCTTGAGCCGCCGGTTTCTTGACGTCTTTTTGCATTCCCCGACAGACATTACCTACACCCTTTCATCGGTCGCATTACATTCACGCCCACCCCAGGAAGCAGCAGCTCTCGGCTCCGTCACTTCTCGTTCGAACCGGACCCGTGAGTCTTCACTACACTTCCACCACCGCACTCGATACCATGGCTTCATCTGTGGATTCCGGCATCAACTCGAGCAGGCCTTCTTTTGCAAGGGTCAGTCGTATTTTTCCGCCAAAGTTTTTGAACAGTCATCACTAACGCGTACCCAGATCGCTGCCGCCGGCATCCAGCCTCCGAGTGCACAACAAATCCCCCAAATCAGGTCAACCAGTATACGTCGACCTTCTTCCTCTTCACCATCGCCTATTGGCCCTAATAAAGGCCCTCTTTCCCAAACCGCCGAAATGCCGAGTAGCAATGCAACAAACGCGCAAAGCGCTCAGGAATCCCAAGATCAAGGCCACACCAATCACCGTGGGCCAGAGGTGCTTGTTCAAGCTGCGGACAAATCCTTGACTCCAGCCAAAACTGCGCACACCCCGGATGGCTTACTCCCGCCTGCCAACAACGACGAGACCGGCACGCTCCTGTCTTCATCTGATGGAGACGGAAAGCCGCCCAGCCTGGACGGAAAAAGTGTTGCTTCCGGAACAACGTTCGCTTTGGACGAAAAGGAGTCGCTTCGACCCGATGACAGTGCCAGTGTACAAGCCTCTGGCGAGGATGAAGATCTCTGCTATCCACCGGGCACAGGAGTACCGACTTCGCGATTAGGCTCTGAAGATGGTGTCCGTGCATTCCGTGATCAGCTTCACGAGATCCATGCCATGGAGCCGTCACGACGGCCACAAGTTGGCGCTACCACGGGTGGGACTCCACATCAAGGTGTGCTGTATGTTCCGCCTGAGGGCCCTGGTATGGGCAGCGTGCCGCGACCTTCTCGCCAGGGTACTGTGACGGCTGAGTCTGCTGGTGCCGCTCCCGATGTTAAGCTTCTTGAAGCCCTTGAGAATCCACGTGATCGCATTTGGGTGTTGAAACTTGAGCAAGACGTGATTGACTTCGTCAAAGACGCCAAAGAATCGTCCCTTAACCTCCCACAGTGTAATTCCTTTTATCGGATGTTAGCCCACAAAATTGCCGATTACTACATGCTTGGACATGCTGTGGATGACTCCAACTCCGCGGTTCGCTTGTTCAAGACACCTCATTGCCGTATCCCACAGCCTCTGACAGGTGTGGTCACTCCATCGACTGCAGCTAGCACGCCCCCACCATCTGGTCCACAGATAAAACTCCTCCGCAGAGGCGTCGATTCCGGTCCTGCGATTGCGAACGGTTCCATGAACTCGAAGACCAACTCCGACGACGATAGTGGCGACGAAAAGAAAAGGCCAGTTACCAGAGAAGAGCGCGAGGCAAGATACGAGGCTGCTCGCCTGCGCATCATGGGCTCAGCAAGGCCGACCGAATCTGACGCATCCAAGGAAAAGGATGAATCCAGATCTAGTTCGACCGCTGGTAAACGTTCCAAGAAGAAGCAGCGAGACAACAGCGACGATGGTTTCGAGGCTCGCTCGGCGTACAGCTCATACTTCGCGCCTTCGTACTCCTCGAATGGCTACACGAGCCAACCAGTGGCTTATCAAAACCCACAAGGCGCAAACGCTGCACAGTTCACTTCCACTCCTTACGCTGCTTCCGAAATGGCCGCTCCCTTCCAGTATGGTCAAAACGCTAGCCCACAGTGGGGAGGCTCTCCCTACCCAGGCCCAGATGGAAACCAGTCTTGGTACCAAGGCTCCCAGCCGTATGACATCTCCAAGAACTTCAGTCAAGCGATGTCTTTCCAGAACGCAGACCAGCAACCCGTAGCCTCCAGCCCATATGCGCAGGGTTACGCACAGCAGTCGCAACAGTCGTTTGGGACACCCGGTGCCTGGCAGCAGCAAAGCTTCGCCTCTAGTCAAGCACCGTCGACAGGTTATGGTTCCTCGCAGAGCTTTTCTGATAGAAGCCCCATGCCGTCATACACCACTCAGCAGCAGCAGCAGCAGCAGCAGCAGCAGCAGCAGCATCAGCATCAAATCCAGCAGCAGCAACAGAACTATCCGTTCGGCCAGTTGCCCAGCCAGAACATGGGTCGTGCTCCCAGTGCGTTGGAGCATCCACTACCAGGTAGTTGGAAGAGTCCGCACTTCAATCCGCAAAGCCAAACTTTTGTTCCCGACACGGCATTCCAGTCGTTTACTTCTCCGAGACCGTCGACTGGTACGAACAATGCCATTCCCCACGGCATGCCATATCCGCTAGAGAGGCAGATGTCATCGCAATCCCAGGGCTCCTCGTTCGGCTCGCCTCACCATGGCATGCATGGTGGTGGTGGTCCTCGCATGTCAACTCAGCCTCTCACGCACCCTTTGCCTCAACCTGTGTTCCCCAGGCAGCCGTCACCGAATGTCTCCCTTCCACCCAAGCCCATGCTGGGACATCAGGTGCACGCGGAAAAAGCACGGCATTCCCCCTCCAGCGTTCATCAACAGTCGCCGCAAAACTCCAGTATAGCAAAGTGGGGTGCTCCGGCTTCGTTGCCCGCTAAGCCGCCTCCTTCCGTCGAGCCTTTCGATGCCTCACGCTTCACTCCAGCACAGCGAGCACCCTCCTTCAACACTGCAGCAGCCGCTCGACTGCCAAACAATGGTCTGTCGGGCTTCGGATCTATGCAGTCGATGAATGGCAATTCCATGGTGAATGGAAGCGGCTCCCCAGCAGGAAGCAGGTAAACCCCAAAGTCAATACTTCACTTTCTTAAAATGAATCACTAGGTACTTTAATGTCCACAATATCCCACCGTTTTACTTCAACCAACCGCAGCTCAACGTTCTGGCACATCTCTCACAACCTCTTGGCCTCCTTTGTGCACGCCCGACCCAAGCCGAGCAAGCTTGCGGGCCTGGTTGCAGGTATTGATATCGAGGTTCTCTTCCCCTGTCTGTCCTCCGTTTGCATCCGTGTCACCGCTGATCACGGGATCTCCGCGTGGTCTGTCACGGACCCGGCGCTTTCTACTCGCGCCTCACTCACTGCATGTGACAGCCTAGCGCTGTGCATAAAGCTTCCGCCTACAGTTCTAGCATCACGAAACACCACCACCAACACATCTTCTGCTCTTCGTCCGCAGCAGCGTCTTGCGCCTCGGATCCCCTCCTTTGCCAGTCAATTCACCCGCCTATCCTTCACCATCATGAGCCACGTAGCGGTCTCGCTATGGGGGTGCCCAGGACTGTCAGTCGGAGTGCACCGCTTTGACAACAACGCAATAGACGCTCCGTTCTGGCAGGTTGCCGGACATCCAGTCCCGATCCCAAACCCCAAGTTCAACGATTCCCAATTCCTCATCAGCGAGAAAGATGTGCGCTTCGCCATTGTAGTGAACATCAACCCCGACTTTTTTCCAATCAACAACAATCTGATCGGCAGCATCCTCAGCATTGACCTGACTCTGGATGGTTTCCATGTGGCCGATTACCTGTGGGAAACAGAGAGCCTGAAATGGAACCAAACTGCGTTCGTCGCAATCCTTGCAAGCCCTCCCAAGCCGAGAACAGGTGAGGTGATGGCATTCAAGTTCTCTGAACCCGCCTTCGGTGCGTTTCACTAGTCCTCAACTATATTAGAACCACCATCACTAACCAGCTATAGCATTGGACGATAACAACAACAGGCCAAGCCCACGCCTCGGCACCATTAGGATTGTCATTTCCCATGCCCGTGGGCACCCGGACACCCAAGGCTTGCCTTTGATGGAAGACTACACGCGCCTGTTCCCCGACAACTCGACGGTCCCGCAGGGTCACTTCCCCCCACAGATCACCCCTCACGTTATCACGTAAGTTGAAAACCACGTTTTAGGAACAAAACAGCATATTGACAAGAACATAGGTATCATTGCGAGACCCACCCTTTCAGGGCAACTTCTGGAATGGTGAAGACGGCCACCATTGGGGAGCCGTGTGCTTTCAACTTCACGTATGGTCCTCGCAGAACCATCGAGTACTTAACGGGTCTGCGCATCGTCATGCCTGGTGATCGTGGTTCCTCTAGTGTCGCGCCCGCACCAGCTTCTCACCCTCTTCAGGCTGTCCGCGAGAACCAGGATAGACAGAACACTCTTGGGCCCCGTATCGAGGATCCGAGGCTGGCTAACGCCGGCCGTCAGGTGATGGATATCCTGCACAATTACGCCCACGACCACGCTGCCAACCTGATCTGCCGTGGTGTGCGCCAGGGGACCCTGCTGTTTGCCAATGCTCCTGGCGGTCTTCCAGTGGCTAGGCCTAGCAATGTCTCCCACAGCCAGAACCCACCAGCTTCTGATCAAGGTCCTCCGCCAGCCACCGCTCAACCTCCCGACACCGGACGCCCAAGGGCTGAGGAGATTGACATGCTTCGTCAGTTCAGCAATGGCCTACGTTTTGCTCCTCGTCCTATCACTGTGGGACACCCGCAACAGCCTGGTCGTTACGGTGGGCTACCTCTTACCTCTGCTCCACCCAACATTTCTACTGGTTTCACTGCAATCAATACCGGTTCTGCAGGTCCTTCTGTTGGCGCTGGCTCTGCTGCAAGCGCAGCTGCACGTGCTGGTTGGGAAGGCAGGCGTCGTTGTGCCGCTCCAGACCGCGGCCACTCTGCTGGGCGTGCGGACAGCACTACCTCTCGGGTGGGTGCATCCCGCCGTCGTCGTGCGACTCCCCTCACCGATTCAAACGCACTCGCTGCTTCCGGCTCCAGCGCTGGTGACGGTGTGCCTGCGAACAGGCTGGCGGACGCAACGGGAGCTGCGCACGCCCACCAAGCTCTTGCTGTCACATCCACCACGGCAAGGCTCCCACTCCCTGAAGGCCTTCACCGGGTCAATCGCAGTGGAAAGAACATCATGACCGGGAATGCCAGCAACGTCACCAACCCAGCCAATGGTACTTTTACTGGACTGGATGCCACCCACACAGCCGTATCCGCTGGCAATGTCCTTGTCACAGCTTCCAACTCTTCTGCAGTTGCCAGTGGCGGCGGTGACAACGATGCTAAGCCTGCCGCGCCTAGCGCTGAGTCCGAAGGCGGTGGTGCGAACACAAGCGCAATCGCCGAGAGAGTCACTCAAGGTGCCTCTACCGGCGAGGACGTTACGAGAATCATCAAGGTCGAAGACACCAACGGCGCCGATGTGCCTGTCACCGCGCAAGACACGAACTCTGCGAGCACCCCTGCTGCCCTCGCTCCGGGCGGCAGCACCAGCAATGCCACCGTACCCGTCAATAGCACTGCTGAATCCCGCTCCGAGAGCGGTCACAGCCCACCGCACAAGAAGCAGAAGGTCGGCAGGGGCCATTCTGGCGGCACTGCTGGAGACAACGTTGCCTAAATAGCTCGAGTGTCTCACCCGAAGGAAGAGCAAAGAACTGTGTCGGAGGCAGACGAGTGCTAGCCTCTGGGAATTCGATGGACAGTACCACTTTCCTCTCAACTTGCGAAACAATTCAATTTGGCTTTCTGATCAACAACCACGAGGGTTGTCCGAGAGGTCATTGCAGCTCATAGAAATTGCGTTTGAAGTCGTTTTACAAGGCTGTTCCCTCACTCCTGATCCTGTCAGGTTCTATAGTAAAAATGAAAACTCCCCCCAAAAGACACCCATGCCTTTCGGCCATCTAGAATTATGTGCAAGTGAAGGTTTGTCGTTCACCGCAATTTTGTGACCCTCCGCCATAAGAACTTCCTCTCAACCCCACACGTCCCCTTGCAAACAACATGTCCGCAGCAGCAACACCAACCCGGTCAATCACTTTGTCACCTCAACAACGCCCTCCTTGCCCTTCTGAAACGCGCTCCGCCACATCGAGCTAACCTTCTCCTCCAACCTCAGCCTCGCAGCGCTCCAGTCGGCCGTCTGCAGCGTCCGCACATTCTTCTCTAGCTCGGCATTCCACCTATCTTTGGCGGTCTCCAGCAAACCGATGCGGACTTCGCGGTTGATGGGCTCGGGTTGTGTGGGCTCGGGCTCGACGATGCCGTTGAGGAGGACTGCTTGCTGGTGCAGCAGGGCGCTTTGGTGCAGTCTGTTGCGCGCGTGGATGTTGAGTGAGAGGTAGATGATGGAGGTTGTGAGGGTGAAGCCGCCGAGCTGTGTTGGGCCGTTAGTTTGATTGATTGAGTCAATGGGTTGGTTTGGCTTGGGGGTGAGGCTTACGAGGCCGGATGTGAAGCCCATTGTTTGTGATTTATTATTAAAGTACTTTGGCGGCGAGGAGTGTTACAAGGCGATTGGAGCGCGTGAGTTTGGCGGTTTGCTCGGTGACGTTGGTTTAATTGATGTGAGCGCGATTCGGGCGCATCTTCCCGAAAGGGGACTGCCGCGGGCTTTGGAACTTCGATCTTTGGGACTCTGGCCTTGAACAGCCAGACGAGTCTTGAGCAAACGGGAACTTTGGCCTGGACTCACGATCACAAACAATCCTTCTCCTGTACTGCGAAGCTCTCGGATATCCACCTCTCACACTTCCACGAACGCGCCAACTCACTGGACGACCAACATATTTGAAAGGAGGCACCGCCGCAGACCACAGCCATGGCCGGAGGTCTCACAAAATACCGTCACCTGAGCAGAGACTCTGCCCACCGCAGAGCTCTCCTCCGTAACCTGGTCACATCTCTCATCGAGCACGAGTCCATCTCGACATCATGGCACAAAGCAAAAGAGGCACAGAGGCTTGCGGAAAAGTTGATCACATTGGGCAAGAAGAACACCGAAGCTAGCAAGCGCTCGGCAATGTCAACATTATTCGTGAGTGAATTCGATCGCATTAGAAACAGAAAACATCACTCTTGCTAACATACTTGTTCCCAGCGCCCTCACGAAATGCTCCCCAAACTCTTCGGCCCGCTGCGAGAACGCTACGCCAACAGGCCCGGAGGCTACACCCGCGTGCTCAGGATCGAGCCCATAAAGGAGGACCAGGCTCCGTCGGCCATTCTGGAACTCGTCGACGGACCGAAAGACATGCGCTTCGCGATGACCGCGCGGACGATCGCCAAGGCCCAGGCCGACGGCAAAGCCATCAACGACATGACTGCCGCCAACATCCACAAAGTCACACGGTACAGGCCTACGGCGGAGAAGGATTTGGAGGAGATGGTTGGCAAGTTCGCGGAGATGGAGGCTGCAGGCGACTTTGGCGATGAGGAGGTCAAGAAGAAGAGGGCGTACCCTAAATTGGAGCAGAGCCGATGAGGGATGACTTTGCGATGGGAGATTGGATTGATCTTTCTGCGGACTGGGTGTTTTGGTATCGGGCTGGGTCATTGTGGGTGTAGAGAACATGGGACTCCCGCAGGTGGCGGCGAACGCACGCGAAATGTCCAGGCAGGTCTGGAGCACATCTACTGTGTCTCGAGACGCACCTGCTTCGGACTGCTCTATCGGCTCCAGTCGATGTTTTATCATCGCCCAAGCACTCGCACTTGAGTGGCATACGATATGCGACCAGGGATATTCGTTGTAAAAATTAAGGCGATGTACGATGTATAATACCACCTAACCAGCATATTTGGGCCGCAGATCTGCTGCGAGCTGGCAATTGCTTGACTATCTGGATTGCTATTGTACCTAGCGACAAGCCATTTCTTCTGAACAAGATGGCACGCGTGATCCTGGACGGTGAGTTCTGGTCACTGGTCCAAGGCATATAAACCAAGTGCACCCAATTGTGCAGCCTATGCATCAGTGCCACTGTGGAACTATGGTTTTCACTACTCCGGCTCTTATCGACAAGCCGATGTTGGACCATGTGCTTTACCGAGAACATCAGAACACACATGCGTGCTCTATCCAACCTGTAACTACGATCCCTTACAGTAGCCCATGCTCTCATCCCAACAACAAAAAGTCCAGTCACGTACAAGCGGATATCAAAAAGACAGAAGGCCACCGCCGCGCGAGACGGTAGACCGAGCAAAAGCAAAAGATATATTGATGAGAGTGGGATTTGAACCCACGCCCTTTCGGACCAGCGATTGTGTTGATGAACCACGGATGGTATCACCTTAAGCTGGCGCCTTAGACCGCTCGGCCATCTCACCGGTTGAATCTGGATGATTCGATGTAAGGACAGGCCGAGGTTAGGTAATTGTAGTGCAGCACATTGGGATGTACGATACGGCAACAGCTTGCGTGGTGCAAGCAGAGCTCCCTTGGCTCGCTGGATGGCGAGTTTCTGAGAGGTCTTGCATGCTGAGTTCATGATTTGCTGGACCGGAGGCGTAGTCGATATTTGGGAGATGTCATTGATGGGAGATGATGATGGGTTGTGTTGGTCGGGAAGAGATCTGGTGTTCAAAGGAAAGGTCGAGAGTACGGAGCTTGGCGCCGATCGCATGTGAAGCAAGGGATTGCATATGCTCGTCATCCAATTGTCCTGCTTCTCTTCACTCGATGTCGTGAAGCATATCCCAGTGTGAAGATGAACGAATGCGGCACGTGTTCATTTTCTTCCAGTGTGCATAGAACGATTGCAGGATCTAGAAGTACCTATGCTTTTGCTCGAGATCTCAGCTCAGGATGTAATCTTCCGACAACATGGACATCTGAGGCGCCCGAAACCCCGAGTGGAATAGGGGTCGATCACAATTGATCAAATTGAGTGCGATTCTCTGCACTCTAACAGACTGCAATATCGCATCATGTCTGCATGCAATCCGAAACGAGCAGCCCATTGTGATCCAGATACATCGATCGACCAAGAACCAACACACCGCATCTCGTCCGAACGCGGGACCGCATCAGCTCATAAGTACCGAGATGCCCAGAATGACAAGAACCAACCACGCAACATGCAGCAGCAGAGCAGAATAATAATGTGGAAGAGCTACGGGAGCGTCGTTCGACGTACCTTAGTCTCTATCCCAAGAGACCCTCACCCCGCTCTGCCAAGCTGCCCAGGTCGACCTCATTCGTCCGATCGCATCATCTCAAGTGATCAAACCCTCCAGCCCACGAGGCTCAGACCCCCCTCCAAGCATTGCGACCATGACAGCTACACTCTGCTGTGCCCTCCCTCATTGGCATCGCACGTGGCTATCGAAGAGACGCGTCGCCTTCGGGTCCAGAACGGGGCCCTTGGCTCATGCTTTTCAACAGCGTCGATGATGATAGCTGCTTTGCCTTTCTCTTGGCCGTGAGTGTGCGAGGGCAGAGAGAGGCTGTTGCTGCTTGCGATGGATCGTAAACTTCAATCTCGCAATCTCATGATGCGCAATCGAGACATGATGGAGGCGCATGTGGCATACCTGGGCGTTTGTTCGATAGCCGCCGCATGGCTATGTACTATGACCAAGCAGTGGCGCTGGTTGTACCGATGCTGGTATAAGAGGAGCTGAAGGTCGCGTAAGCATTGTAAGAAAAGAGCTCTTCTCGGTCTTGGGTAAGCTTTGATCTCGTTACGTTCATCTTTGTATTTTGTTCTTGCTTCTCGATCGAATCATCATTGCCAACGACTGTAACACTGTGATCATCATCACACCAGCTATCCAAAACAACCGGAATTCACAAAAACAAATTCTCAATCTCACGGCCCCCATCACAAACACTCCACCTTCAACCATGGCCTCAACAGCAACCATAACCCCCTCCCTCCCACCAGGAAGTCTCAAATCCGCCTTTGCAAAACTCGACGACGACCTCTTCAACTCGCTCGCAGCCTCCCAACCAGGCTCGCCCTCTCTAGGCGCCACAAAAATCTCCCCGCAACCTCCGGACACCTCTTCACCATCAACGAGCCTCTCGCACCCAAAACAACCGCCAACATCATCATCGGCAACAACATCATCAACAACAACAACAGACAAACCCAAACCCTCGCCCTCCCCCGTCCTAGCCCTCCTCACAACCCCCAACATAACCTCCACCTCCATCGAACCTCTGATAACCCCCGACGCAATGCTGCTCTGCCCACACTGGTAAGAAGGTAAACGTCCCCTCCCAAACCAAGCAATCCCTAACGAAGCCCGAAAAAAACAGGAACATCCCCGAACCCCAAACCCGCGCCCGCCGCCACTCCAGCGCAGCCCACACGGGCGCGCCCGCCATCGCGCAGACCCTGGCCGAAATGCGCCAGCACCGGCCGGGCTTGGCCTTTGACGTCGAAACGTGCTTCGGCGGCGACGATGATGCGGCGGCGACGGGGGGCAAGGGTAGGAATGTCGCCGTTTTCGGCCACGTGCAGTGGCAGAGCGAGCATTTGGATAGGAGGGTTAGGGTGCCTTTTGCGGTGTGGGCGAAGGTGGATGGGAGGGGGAGGGTGGAGTTTATGCAGATTGTTGGGGAGTAAGTTTAGTGGGGGGCTTCGTTGTGTCTTGTTGTGGTTGCTTGGTTGGTGTTTGCTTGATGGGGGGTTGAGTGGATGATGGAGGTGGAGATGGAGCTGCGGAATCCGGATTGTCTGTTCTCCAGAATTCTTTCTTCCATTGATGGGGAAACATGATTAGAGAATCAGACTTAACTTGGAATACCGAGAATGAGGGAATAAAAGAGTTGCCAAGAAATCGGGTCAAGTGCCATGGAAATCGTAAGCTTTTTCGTCTTATATTTCATATGTATGGTAGTATGTCCAAAGCTTTTTTATATTTTCGCAATAGGCATCGTAAATGCCTTACCTCTGCTTCTACTTCTGAGGTACAACCTCAGCAAGACCCTCCTTCAACGCCTTGATAGCCTTGTCAAGATCGCCTCTGCTGGGGTCCGTGACGGAGACTCCCATGTGGCCGAAGCGGATGTACTTTGTAGCGACTTCCTTGTGCAGACCGCCGGCAAAGATGATACCCCTGCTCGCCAGCTTGGGCAGAATCTCAGGCGGAGTAAGACCTTCAGGCAACCAAATGGCCGTCATGCCATTCGCCTCGTTCTCAGGCTTTGTGGGAATTTGCTTGAGACCCAGCTCGGCGATGGCCTTCTTGACCTTCTGGCTGGCTTCACGGTGCTGCTTGAAGCGCTCCTCCAAAGGCCTGCTCAGGATCTGGGTGAGAGAGGTGTGCAGGGCGTGGATGAGCTGGGGCGAAGGGGTGGCGAAGTAAGAGGGCTTCTTGGCTTCGTAGTTTTGCATGATCGGCAGCCAGTTCTTCCAGCTGCCGTAGTAGCTGGGAGGCGGGGTCTTGCGGGCGCGGAAACGCTCGATGGCGCGCTGGCTGGCCATGAGGATGCTCAGGCCGGCGGGCACGCCGATGGCTTTCTGCGTGGCGGTCAACACCACATCGATCTTCCAGTCGTCGAAGCGGATGTCTTCGCAGCCGACAGAGCAGACGCCATCAACGACAACGAGGGTGTCGGGCGACACGCGGTGGACCAGCTCGCTGAGGGCTTGGATTTCGGAAAGCACGCCGGTGCTCGTGTCGGTGTGGGTGACGGTGATGATCTTGTAGTTCTTCTCCTTGAGAGCCTTCTCAACCTCGTCCAGCTGCGGTCGGTCGCCAATGGGAGCCTTGAGCTGTGTTGCCTTGACGCCGTATGTCTCGAAGCAGTCTGCGAAGCTGTCGGCAAAGTAGCCAGTGTGCAGGACGAGCACTTCGTCGTCTCTTTCGGCCAAGTTGGCTGCAACCTGGTCCCATCCAAGAGTTCCAGAGCCGTTGATCACGAAAGGCTGGCTGTTGGGATCGGTGGTTTGGAAGAGCTGACGAAGCATAGACAAGACCTCGCCGAAGCACTTGACGAAGGGCGGTGCGGTATGAGGCTCGCTGTAGTGGCTCATGCTCTTGAGGACTTCATCGTCGTACTCGATCGGACCCGGGATGAGCACGGTGGGGTGGGGTGGTTGAGTCGACATTTTGACTGGTTGTTCCTTCTCTTGGACTGCTTCTTCTTGCTTTGGTGGTGGGGATGTCTGTGTTCCGAACTGGCGGCTTTGCTGTTGCTTCTTGAAGGGTGAAGTTTCGACGTCGTCGTTTGGGCTGCTGTTACGTTCGATGGAGAAGGGAGTGTTCAGCGGGACTTGAGTGGTTGTATTTAGGTGTCTCGAGATAAGAGACAACCTTTCCCTTGGAGGAGCCAGCTTTACGGCGGCCGAGCGTAATCGGCTGCAGCGGAGGAGGCAACGGTGCGGGGCAATGATTGAAGCCAGGATGACGATGCGAATGGGAGGATCGGAAGCTTGAGTGTACCTGCAGCACAAAATCGGCTCGATGGACCAAAGTGGGAATAATGTGGGATGGGATGGGATGGGAGGCGAAGGTCGAGTTGAGACGGGGATTGGATTGATTGAAGCCGGCTATCGAGGAGTCAATGGCGTTTAGATTGACGGAAGCTGCCGACGATTTGATGGGCCTTTTTGATGGACTAGAGTCTTTCAATGGAATCGAATAATCAACAATTACAGCAGTGTTGAAAGGCTTCGGCAATTGATCTGGCAGGTCTTGGAAGACTAAGTTACCTAAACAAAAGGGCCAGTCCGGCTGATTGATATGGCCATATGGTGCGGAAGATGAGCAACCTAAGTGATTACTACCTCGGACACGGTCCCCTTTGGCCGCAATACCCGCTATCTACCTACTCTCCCTCACCAAACATCGCCGACAACGGCTTTTGCTGTGAGGTCGAGAAGTACGCACGTGACGCGGACCGTGACCTTCCGCGAAGCCACTCAGGCACCGGTCGAACCTCACTAACAGCTACAGTACTCCACCAGAGCCCAGACCAGCCGCAACACCGCAGGCTACAGCAGCCAGACCTTCGACCTCACCAAATCCCCTTTAGGAAATTGCGACAACTCCAATAGTATCTCAACATGGCTACAAGACTCGTCCTGGTCCTCGGCGACCTCTTCATCCCAGACCGCGCAATCGTGAGCCCAAGCACATCCACGCTACACACAACCATGAAGCAGCCAGGCTGACGGCTGGGGCTAGGACATTCCCGCAAAAGTACGCCAATCTCGAGCAAAGTACACCCACCGACACGATCAGTCCAATGGCTAACCCACAGTCAAGTTCAAGAAGCTCCTCACACCCGGCAAGATCGGCCAGATCCTCTGTTTGGGAAACCTCACATCGCCCTCCGTCTACACCTTCCTAAAAGGCATCGCGCCCGATCTCCAGCTCGTCAAAGGCGATTTCGACATTCCCATGAGCGCCGCTGCTCCAGCAGCTCCCTACGGTCAACAACAACCCGCGAGCACCGAGCCCAGCTTCCCTATCCCCACCGCTCTATCCAAAGTTGTCACCCACGGCAGCCTGCGCATTGGCTTCACGCATGGCGATAGCATTGTCCCGCCTGGAGACCCAGATGCGCTGCTGATTGCGGCGAGGCAGATGGATGTCGACGTCCTCTGCTGGGGTGGCACCTGCAAGTTCGAGGCATACGAGATGGAGGGCAAGTTCTTCGTCAACCCCGGCAGTGCCACTGGTGCGGATAGCTGGATGGATGAAACCTTGGGAGCAAGCGAGGAGGAAGACTCCAACACGCCGAGCTTCGTGCTCATGGACGTACAGGGCGACGTGCTGGTGTTGTACGTCTACCAGCTGAAGACGGATGCAGAAGGCAACGAGAGTGTCGGTGTCGAGAAGGTCAGCTTCAGGAAAGGTGCTGGCGGCGCTTGAGGGAAAGTGTGAGCATGCAACATTATTGAGACCACAGCATAGAAAAGCGACTTTTCGCTCGGACATACAGCTACCTCGTTATTGTATTGAGGACTAACGACCTTTATTTGCGTCACGTTATTGGCAGGACGAAAGTCTGTACTATCGGTGCAAAGTGAGTTCTTCGAGGTTTTTGCTCTCATATCATCTATCCTGCAGCATTACAGCGAGGTCTAGGTACATCTGCACATATATCAACTCGCTGGTCATGATGTGATGACAGGTCTTTACGCTCATGAGCTTAGACTAGGGGGGACTGAGTTCACTCTTTGCAATGTTGCGTGAAGATGTTGGCAGTTGACTGTTTCACATATTCGGGTCCTTTTCGTCGCACGCTACAATCTGAAGATAAAATGACAAAGCCTAAGCCACAACTCCATCGATGGCCGGCCATCAACCCAATCCAGACCCACGAAACCAAAACCAGCTTTCACTCAACCCCAAAACACACACTAATCACCAAACCCCCCATACTGCCGATTCACGAACACGCCTCACCTCAAAACGACCAAAAACGGATTCTCCCCCAACCTCCGCTCCGGCCAGACCTCCACCGGCCTCTCCATGACCCCCTCATTCACCAGCCGGCAAACAACCTCGTCCCCCGTCCTCCGCGCCGGACACCCCGCATGCGCCTCCCACACCACCCTCCAATCCCCCAGAGCCTTCTGCGCCCTCTCCCACACCTCCCAGATGAGGATCCCTTGCTGCGGCGCGTCGTACGTGCTTCTTGCCCCCCTGCTTCCTCCCCTGGCGTCTGCGAGAGCTTGCGCGGCGGCGTCGAAGGCGCGCGCGAAGTTGTTGATTCGTACTGAGCAGTTGTCGTCGCCGGGGCAGAAGGGACGGATGGGACCGGTGCGGGTGCTGGGTTGGGAGGAGGAGGGGGTGGGGCAGAGGGGGGTGGGGGAGTAGTAGTAGGGGGTGGGGAGGGGTTGGTTCTGGTTTTGCTGGGGGTTGTTGGTGTTGATGGAGCTGGGAGTGTGGCATTCGTAGTAGGTTATGCGGGATATGTCGGCGAAGGGGTTTCCGGTTTCGGTTAGTTGGCGGCGTTTGGTTAGGTCTTCGAGGCTGGGGTCGGGGATGTTGGTGGGGGTCCAGAAGGAGAGGTGTTTCTTTTGACACATTGTTGGGTGACGTTTTGGTTGGAAGTTGGAGTCTTGATTTTATGGGTTAGATCGACAGGTCTGATGGCATAGGGAAGAAGGGAAAAAGGAAGACCTACGCGTTCGATTGATTGATCAATCGATAACTGAAGATGAGTAGGTACCAAAACGGCGGCCGTTCTTCGAGTAACGATTCCTTTTTGCTGTCAAGAGACTTTACGGCAAGTATTTGGTACACCCTTAGCCCTTATATGTTCCGGCCACCGAAGCCAGCAACGGCGGAACCGGCTCTTGATGGCGTACGAAGCCCCAGTCTTCGCCGACTCCTTTGTTTCGTATGCCACGATTGAAATCATTGGCTTACTCATGACTGATAGGCATTGGCTACTCTTCGCTGTCGACAACGAGGCTTGGCTGGTTCGCTGTTCGATGTGTTGGTTCTCTTGATGTCATTGGAATTGACGGAGAGTAATGTTGTCATGCAACGAACGATCTGTATGGGCCGATTTGTTCTGGTAGACCATAGCGAGCGCTCGCATTCTTGTGTGTTGATGTGATCGGAGTTGCTCTACTCTACATCACGGATCGGAAAAGAGAGGAGGGGAGACAAGGCACCAGCTCCCAAAGTCTCTCGAAAGTACCGAACACTTCCACTGTATACCAACACAAGAGACATTGCATTGACTGCTTCAAAAGTGATGCAAAACACCTATTAGCTTTTTCCACCTTTGAGAGAACTCTCCCACTGCAAGCCCTGTACCACTACATTTATCAACAACTGCAAGCATTCTCCGACTCCCCTTCTCCGTTCGGGTGCTCTCATTGCCGACTTTCGAGTGATCAGCTCTTGCGTTGACTCGCTCCAAGACTCTACGGTGGTTGATTTAGTTCAAAGAGATGTTGAAAATTAAATCAAATTCCTCACTGTACGAAAGATTTTAGTTTCCCCACGAGTTGTGCTTGTTCTCAACACAAGATATGTGCGGCAGAGATACATGCTGTCAAGTCGAGCTTTCGCGTCGCTCGAACGCCCAGTTCTTCTGGCGTGGCGGGCTTCTACATTTTCGATAATTGCGAATAGGCAGGGTTAGACTTCAGACTGGGCGTTCGGGTTTTGGAGCGATGGGATGCAATGATTCTGACGGCCGTCTGCGATTGATCGAGCGATTGAAAGAGTGGTCTAATTCAATGTGTATTGATCTTGATGGTGGTTTTGATGGTGATGGGTCGACCCCAATCAGATCTCAACTGCATGCACACACATATAGTGGGTCAACGATGACCGTGAGTTCTTGTTTCTGAGACATGGAGGTGGTCTGCTCCAGAAGAGACGAGAACAGATTCCTCAGCACGAGTACCCTGCACAAAGAATATTATGTGTTGCCAATGAATGTGACCATCCTCCAGCGAAGAAAGCCTTCGAACAGCAACGTCCGAAAGAAGGATAAAAATCAAGTCATCAAGTGCGATGTGCCCAACCTTGTCCAACGAACAGTCCGTCTACCAACCTGGCTCGCGGCTTTGCTGCGAAGCACCTGATTGCGGTACCTCGTCGTGCGTGACGAGACCGGGCGTTGAAACCAACGTGTCGAAACGCCTGAGTAGTGCACGCAAGGCAGCAACCATCGGATCGCTTGGTGGGTAGGAGGTCAATACACCGGTGGTGATGATCATCGACGCAGAAAGAAGCCGCCACATTAAGCGTCACGAGGCACACAAGCCCACCAGGGTAGGGCACTCACACGTCGCAATCTTCTTCGATCGTTTCCATTGCACGCACACAATTCCGCAGGCTCACATGCTCGTAGGAACCTCACGGCGTTACTGGGCTCACGCAGGCCCTATGGTTACACCCGAGGAAGTCTCGCCGCAATTGGTACCGCGTGGCGAGACCACAATCAGTCGATCGTTGGCAGAAAAAGCGCACTCCAGGCTACGTGTGCGTGACAGGTGACTCTGAGTCCTGTGTCGTCACCATGGAACCACGAGAGGAAATGGAGAAGAAAGCGGAAAACAGGATTTGGGCAGCCTTCTAGAACGAACAAACATCGTTACAGATAGATGGCATAGGTACAGTCGTGCAATCGTCAACTTGCTTCCAACAATCACGCTGGCTGCGCGACAGCAAGCAAGGATCCTTCAGTACCGCCTCTGAGGAGGACCGTACTGCCTCAAGATTCCCACGATGGGCTCTGGCGTCCGCCCGGGGTGTTCGCCCAAACGCACCGCGTCGGGGAGATAGGCCTCGTGCGCGACGATATTCGCCCTCTTCAGCTGCTGGAAGAGCTGCGACATGTAACGCCTGTCCGGGCATTCGCGGTGATGCTCGTAGGCCGACATCCAATCATCGTACGCCTTCCTCCACTCCTGCGTGATCTCCGCCTGTCGATGCGGGTGGATGCGGTCTTCGTCGGCGAGCTCGGCGGCCCTCTTTGCCGCGTCGCAGGCGCATTGAAGTTCTACTAGGCGGATGAGGCAGTCGTCGTCTTTGTAGCAGAAGTCCGTGATGCGGCCGTCGTAGCAACCGCCCTGTACGATGAGGGCCGGGCGGCATCGTGCTTGCGTGAGGAAGGCGCCTTTGCATTCGTAGAAACTGACTCGCACGGCATCGTTGTTTTGGTCGGGTTGCGTGAGGCCGCGCTTTACCCTGCGCTCCCAGTCAGGGTTGTCATTCTTGACTGGGAGCCAGAACTCCATGTTGTAATGAACACACATGTTGAAGTCGAAAGCAGCCTGGTTTCGGTATTTGTGTTGTGGAAGCAGACGGTTTCCTGAATTTTCGATGAGTTGTGAAGATGTGAAGGGTGTTCATACTCGAGGTTGAAGGTTATATATGCAGATGTTGTACAAGGAGTTGCATTAACTCGGTCGTGATAATAGTACATAGATGCCGGTGAGGAAGAGCAGGCGTGCCCTGATGCTGTTCGTTGCTGACAAGAAGCATCTATCGCAATTCCGTACGCAATGGCCGGTCATGAAATGCCTCGTCGCAGTTGCGTCGGCCCAGTGCAGTCAGCCTGTTAATGAAGTATGTTACGAAGTCTGCCTAGCAAGGCGAGCAGAAAGTCGTGTTGATGGATGTGAATGCCACTATAATTTGGGCGAGCAGCTTGCGGTGAAGTAGGCAGTCCGTTGAGGGTGTCGCGTAGCTCACTGGCTTGCTTGCTCCATCGAATTATTGGCGTCAGATCAAATTAGCTCGATGTCATGCTGTATGACCCGATGACTGTTCTTCTTCTGACGCTGTCAAGTCGGCTTGTTTGAGCAGATCAAGACTGATAAGAATAGCAGTGGCTTGCACATTGCGTGCCCACTGTGTTCAAGATCAAAGTGTTGGTGTGCCTTCAGAAGCCAACGTAGCCAACGTAGCCATCAAAGCCTGATCTCTAGTCAAGCAGGGGCGTCGGAGGGATGAATAGTACAGAAAGGAGTAGACGAACTAGTGTCAAACGCTGAACTGCTTTTTGGCCCTGGTCCGGGTCATGCGCGTGCAAGGCTGGATGGGAGACCGCAATGGCATCATGATGTTCACCCATTTCCTCTGCACGAAACCGGTCACGACCGAGCTGAAGATGTAGAGAACAACAGCTGCTGGCGAGTTTTGCAGGACATACCCAAAGGCACAAGCTAACCCGACCTGAAGCTTTTGCCCAAAATTGTAGCGCTGTGCCATGAATGCCAAGGGCCGCCACATTTTCTCGCTGGGTAGTGAGGTTGGGCCAGGAGTCGGGCGAGGGTTGAGCAAAATGTTTCCAATCATTACGGCGCAAGTGAGTGTAGGCAGAACCGCATACGGATCGATGGCTGTGAGATCGGCACACCATGATAGACCTTCTGTCTGCAGAGAAGGGTCGAAATGGGGCGTGTCGGTGTTGACGATTTGAGACGGCAGAAGTTGAGTGCCCGGGAGGATGTTCCTAGACAGAGCTTCGAGGTCAACCACCTCGTTTCCTCCGAGGGATTGTCTGCGGGCTTGCTCCACCTTGTTCACAAATGCGTCCGCGATAACGTCGACAGAATTGACACTAGGAGGGAAATGATCAGGTGCAAAGAACCTCCCTACCATGGTCACGGGAGTAAGCAGCGCGGACAGGAGACCTTCCCGTGCGCCACAAAGCATCCTCACAGATTCGGCAGTCGCGATCAGAGAAAAGATGTTCACGAAAGATGACATGGCTATCATTCCAGCACCGAACTTTTTCCCAACATCATGTGAAGTTTTGGCGACCAACCAGCTCGCATACACCTTCCTGCGCACTAGCGGGTGCGGGAATACTTTTGCCAAAAAAGTTCCTGCGCCTGTAGGATTCCTCTGTATCGAAAGAGCGACGAAATCGGCGATGACAGGGTGCAAGTTGTTGCGAATCTGCTGGCGTTGGCGGGCGGGTTTTGCAGCGAAATAGTAACCAAAAATGCCGCGAATGAGGACTGCAGCAGCCGGGATGGCAGCATACCATGGGACGCCGACGTAGTGGAGGCCTTCGAGGACGGCGAGTGGTGGGGCTGTCAAGATGTCGCTCGGGTTAATGAATTTGGTGGATGGCGAGGCGGAGAAGGACCGCTGCGACTGCTGGTGGGAGAGTAGGCGTAGATGGGGTGGAAGGGAGAGGAACCGTGTGCGCGCATTGCATTTAGCATGCGCCGCCGCCCTTGATGCGAGCATGGCCGGTCCGATGCAGTGCAGTGATGACACGCACGTGCGAGTGCGGGTGTAAGTGAATGTAAGGTACCTTCAATAGGTAATACTAGTAATGGAAGGTTGGAAGAGCATTGGAAGTGGAAGTGAAACACAGCGCGGAGGTGCCTGGCGGGATCTGCCCGCCGACTCCACCACAGCTCGCATGTGACAGACAGGTAAATGCCACCTCATAACTAGAACTTTGGAAGCAGCAAACGACAAAAGATGATAGCTGTCGTCTAAACAAAGTTGTTGCTGGACCGTACCCGTACTGTCTCCACCACCACTCCACGCCACGCCACGTTCTGCCACACGGACACCCTTCGACTCCGACATGCTGGCCTTCACTATGCTGGCGGTGCTGCTCGCAACGCTGCTCGCGCTTGGCCTCACTCCATACACCTGGCGTCTGGTGGGACGGGCTTGCGGGGCTCAGATCAAGAGCAAGACGGCTCAGAGAAGACGTCTGCTGCTGGAGCGAGCTATCAACGAAGAGAAGATACAGCAGGACAGTGGCACACCCTCGGATGAGGAGTGGGAAAAGGTTCCCGCCAGCTCTCCACCCATACAGCCCGACGAATCCTTCCACGGCGTCGTGGGCTTCTTCCATCCATTCTGCAATGCCGGCGGCGGCGGCGAGCGTGTCTTGTTCGCTGCCATCCTGGCCACCCAGCAGCGCTATCCCAACTCGCTCTGCGTCGTCTACACCGGCGACCACGATGCGAGCAAGGAGCAGATCGTAGCCAACGTCCGTAATCGCTTCAACATCCACCTCAACTCCGCCCGCGTCTGCTTCCTCTATCTCAGTACCCGCGAATATGTCCTGCCCAGCAAGTGGCCACACTTCACCCTGCTCGGCCAGTCTCTTGCCTCTATCCTCGTAGCCTGGGACGCCTTCACCCTCCTCGCGCCAGACATCTTCATCGACACCATGGGCTATGCCTTTACCCTGGCTACATGCAAGTGGCTTTTCCCTGCCGTTCCGACCGGTGCCTACGTCCACTATCCCACCATCTCCACCGACATGCTTAGCAGCCTCCACGACGATGTGACAAGCGCCCGTGGCGCAAATGCTGGTAAAGGTGCCGGATTGCGTGGCAAGGCCAAGCAGTTCTACTGGGAGATGTTTGCCAAGCTGTATAGCTGGGTCGGTGGCAATGTCGACGTGGTCATGACCAACAGCAGCTGGACCCAAAATCACGTATCTCAGCTATGGGGCAAGTCTCGCACCAATCAGGGCAAACAGCACGCCATCAGCGTCGTCTATCCGCCCTGCGCAGTCGGTGAATTGGAGCAGAAGATTCCAGTTGATGAAGCAAGCGAAAAGGCCCGCACCCGCAACCTGCTCTACATCGCGCAATTCCGACCCGAAAAGTGCCACCAGATGATCATTGATGCTTTCCGTGCCTTCCTCAAATCCTACAAGCACCTCTCTGAGCTCGATCCAAAGCCCAAATTGATTCTTGTCGGCTCTGTACGCGACGATTCAGACGAGAAGCGTGTTTACAAACTCCGTCTTCAAGCGCAAGAGATCAAAGAAAACGTCGAATTCGTCGTCAACGCCAAGTGGCCGCAGATCCTGGATTACCTGAAGACAAGCTCCGTCGGTGTCAACGGAATGTGGAACGAGCACTTCGGTATCGGCGTGGTCGAGTACCAAGCAGCAGGTCTCATCTCGGTTGTCAACGACTCTGGTGGCCCGAAAGTAGATATCGTCGTTCCTATCGACGGCAAGCCTACTGGTATGTTTATGTCTGAATGATTCACTTCCAACACCGCGTCGCTAACTATTCATCTCAGGTTTCCACGCTTCCACCGAAGAACAGTTCGCAGAAGGCTTCGCTAAAGCCCTAGAGCTCTCGCCCGAAGACGCTCTGGCAATGCGTATCCGCGCGCGAAAGAGTGCAGAGCGCTTCTCCGAGGAAGTCTTCAGCGAGCGCTGGCTGGCGCAGCTCGATGCCCTCGTGGCGTTGGACAAGGCGGGCCGCGGTGGTCAGGAGAAGTGAGTACGATTGTAGCATTGAATCAAAAGGCATGGAAGGAGTTCTGCCGCAGCGGGTGCATGGCGGCAAGTCCTGCTCTGTTGGAAGGGTCAAATTAGCATAAAAAATGGCATGAACGCACGCATCAAGGCCACGGATGTAATAAGTATGTCCTATACAAAACTCCATGAATAATGACAAGTTCAAGCTCGACGATTCTTGTCAATCTACTGAGAGCGTCTAGGTATGCGAAATAAATTAAACGAGAGAGCACTGCACATATTACCTGCCTAATTCAAGTTCACCAGTCTTTCACCAGTCCCAGAACTCGAAAGACAATTGAAGTCCAATCGATACTATTTGCAGTCGAAGTCTTGACAATACTCGCATTCTTACGTCCGTATCGGTCGGTTTGCGGCGCTTAGTCAGCCTGTGGACCCCATTTGATGCTCCTCAGACCTAGCTCCGCGCACTTGCCCCGGTGCACCTCTAACACGATCTTGTATGCTGTCATGATTCTAGAACCAAGGAGTGAGTCGGTGCGAATGTAATAGACGTAGAAGAGATCTCGCGTGTCCGCGGAAACCGAGCACCAGTTTCGGACTTTCGGTGACACGACATATAGTAGACTACTTGACTACTGCCCTTGGTAAAACTGACCATAGGTATAAAGGTCCAGATCTTCCATAGAAGGTCCAACTACACTCACGCACAATCTTCACTCACGTTCAGCTTAATACACTCAATCATGTCTCCAATCCAGAAGATCGTGGCCGTGCTCGGTGCAACTGGCCAGCAGGTATGGTCATGACAACAGAATACAGTAACATCCTCATCAGAACGATCACTGACGAACCAATTCAGGGAGGCTCAGTTATCCGCGAGTTCCTCAAAGAACCCGAGAAATACCAGATCCGCGGCCTGACCAGAAACACCACCTCCGCCAAGAGCAAGGCACTGGCAGAGCTAGGCGTAATGATGGTCCAGGCCGACCTCGACGACGCAGCAAGCCTGCAGAGCGCTTTCTCCGGAGCTCACATCATCTACGCCATGACTGACTTCTGGCAAAGCATGTCCGCGGAGATTGAGACCGAGCAAGGCAAGAGGATCGTGAACGCTGCCGAGACGGTACCTCAGCTGGAGCACTTTGTCTGGGCTTCGCTGCCGGATGGGAAAGTGCTGTCTCAGGGCGACTTTTCCAACATCTTCCACTGGCAGAGCAAGGCCGATGTGGCAAAGTATATGAGGGACTCCAAGCCGGAGTTGTGGAGCAAGACGATTGAGATCCTGTTCCCGAATTACATGGAGAACTGCGTAACCAATGCGCCGGTTTACTTGCCCGTGAAGGCGAGTCCTCGTCCTTCTCGTTGTGATGCGTTGCATGTTGCTGACTTCAACCGTAGCACAAGGATGGAACGTATGTGCGTTCTTTCGTCCTTGCAGGCGAGACGCTTTTGCCCAACGCTGCTATCTCAGACACCGGCAAGTTGGTGAAGTATCTGGTCGAGCACGACGACAAATACCACAAGCGTACCGTCGCTTTCAACTCGCAGTCGATCAGCGAGCTCGACAAGCTCAAGGTGCTTGAGAAAGGTACGGGAATATTTCCGGCCAACGAGACATTCCAGAGACTGACACCTTACGTTTCCAGCCTACAACATCCCTGTACGCTATCAGCAAACACCCCAACATGAGTTCCGCCAGAGCTTGGAAGCGGCGATGGGACCCGTCACGGCGCTCGACTTCACCGAGCAGCTGATGATCTTCGACTCGAAGTGGGGAATGATTTACGATAACCCTGAGTTCGTTCAGGCCAGCCAGGTAAGAGATTTATGCTTCGCAGTCAGTGTCTCCAGAGCGTTTACTGACTTGGATCTAGCTTCCTGGGCTTAAGCTCACAACTTGGGAGGAATTCGTGGCGTCGAACGATCTCTTGTCACTGATGAAAGAGGCCTAGATATTGCCGTGACAATTGTACAATGTTCCTTTCCGATGGTGTTGGTCCGATTGTTGCATCGAATATCCGGTGCAATTAAAGAGACGTGGACTTCCGAATACTAGTCTCTCACTGGTAGAGATGTGCTTTGGTGGCAGTATCAGGAATCTCGATTGCATCGTGAAGAAGGTGCTATAAGGTCGCAGGATCGTGCCTTGACGGGTAGATACAAGGCTGCTAGGTTTTGCAATAGAGTTCTCAGACATCTTTGACATTAGTAGACCTGTCAGTCGTGAATATCGACTCGAGTCAGCCACGTTGTCTACGATGCTGTCCACGTTGCGCGATTGTGACCCGATATATGGCGATCGCATCTCTTCGAAAAAGAATTCTCGTCGTGTCAGCAGATGGAGTATGATAGATTTTCATCGCAGCATGTCGTGTTCGTGTTCGTGTTCGAGTAACATTCGCAAAGTTGGTGAGTTGTACTTGGTGCTTGTGTGCCTCAGGCCTTCCACGACTCGTCAAGTTGCCAGCAATACTACGTCCAAAATGACAGAACACCTCGACCGTTGGCTCTCCCGAGATATGCCTTTTGTGATTTACTGAACATGTCAGCTGCCAATGCCTCAGATTCGATAAGCAAGTCCGGTAAGACCAGGCACCATTCCCTCCAGCGCTCGCACTGCGACTGTAATGCAACCCATTCCAAGGAACTCGGCTGACATACTATGGCTTACAGCTGCGAAGAAGAAGAAGAAGAACAATAAAAAGAAGGCAAATGGAAAGACGACAGATACTGGCGAAAGCAATGGCGTCAAGGACCAGCCGGTAGCCGGCGACGAGGAGGAAGACGATGACGATGATGAAGCACCCGAAACAGCAGCGGTATGCGCGAACGTGGACGCCGGAATAAACAACTCTAATGCCTGACTAGGTTGTACGTGGATTGGAGCAATTGAAGACCGAGGACACCCTACACATGCCGTCGTCACCACCCGAAGCCCCGTCGCCAGTGGATAATGCTCAAGGACAGCCGGCGCAGAACGGAGCTCGGCGATCGCAAGACGATCGCAGAGATACACCTTGGACCCCGAACAACCCTACCAAAAGCAGCATGGAGGATGTGGGAAGTGCCTTGAACAACTCGGACGCCACGACTCGTCTGGACGCCATGCAACAAGAGCGAGACCACCTACGCGCCGAGGTCACCAAGCTGCGAGAGTCGCTCGAGCGACTTCAAGCGAGCCACAACGATGAAGTCTCAGGCGTAAAGGAAGAGCTTGAAAAGTCGCAAGAAGAGAAAGAAGAGGCCGAGACACAGTACCGCAACTTGCTGAGCAAGGTGAACACAATTCGATCGCAACTAGGCGAGCGCCTGAAGGCCGATGCGGAGGAACTCGAGCTGGCTCGCGGCCGCATTGAAGAACTCGAGCAAGAACAGTCCACCACGAATGAGGACAACCAAAGGCTGCAATCATCTGTTGCCAATCTCAACAGCCAGATCGAGTCACAGGCTTCCGAAATCGAGACTCTGCGATCAAGAACGAATCTCTCCAACACGAACTGGGCGAAAGAGCGCGACGATCTGATCTCACGCGAGGCTTACGTTCGCGAGGAATATGAAGTTGCAAGGCAAGCAATGCAGGATTGGGAGATTCTGGCTACGGAAGAGCGTTCACGGCGTGAGGGAGCAGACGAGCGGGCACAAGAGCTTGAAGAGCAGTTGAACGCACAGAAAGAGGCGTTCGAACGTGTGAGGAGCGAGGCGGACACCCAGGGATCTACTGTGGATGGTCTGCAGCGAGCCTTGCGCGATGTGCAAGAGGAGCGCAAGAGAGAGCTGCGCGAGCTTGTGGAGCAATCGCAGTCCCAGCTTGAGGAACTACGAAAGCAAGTCAAGGGCGCAGAGGACAGCTCGGCGGACCTAAAGTCGCAACTCGAGACGACGCAGAAGGAACTTGAGCGAGCACTACCGTTTGAGAAAGAGGTGAAAGAGAAGAATCTCCTCATTGGCAAGCTCAGGCATGAGGCTGTGATTCTCAACGATCACTTGACAAAGGCACTGCGATTCCTCAAGAGAGGCAAACCAGAGGACAATGTTGATCGTCAGCTGGTCACGAATCATTTCTTGCACTTTCTTGCATTGGACCGGAGTGATCCGAAGAAGTTCCAGATTCTTGGACTCATTTCTGCGCTTTTGGGCTGGACCGAGCAACAGAAAGAACAGGCAGGTCTACTTCGACAGGGCACTGGTGTTGGATCGCTTCGAGTGCCGGTGAGTCCGTTCAGAAGAACACCTTCTACGCCTGCATTAGGAGAATTCAACCCAGAAAGCCCTGGCGGTGCTAGTAGGGAGACATTGGCAGAGCTTTGGAGTGAGTTCCTGGAGAGGGAGGCAGAGTCGGGTGGTGCTGGCACCAGCAGACGAGGAAGCATGGCACAGAGTGTACGAAGTGGCAGCATGATGAGTCCGACGGAGGGTCGATCTCGGGGGCAGAGTCCTGAGGTTAAGCGAAAGGAGAGTCAAAGCGGTGGTTTGTAAGCGTATTGCAGTATCGCAGCGATACTTGTAGATCTTCCTCAATACGTTACAAGCCGCGGTACACAGCGACCTCGGGAACATGGGCTAACTATGGTATCGTTGTCCATCAATGTCTTTCTCGTCTCTCGGCTTACGATCGGAGACGCCGGATATGCATACGTACCGACGAACTCAAAGCAATGTGGATCTTCCACGGCGCCAGGGTTTGCTCTCCACGGTCTTGTGGATAGTGACTCTCATTGGATACCTTACCCTTGTCAACCCACCATTACTTTGCTATAGCTCCAAAGCTCGTCACTGCACGTTGCTTAGCAATGCAGCTTGATGTCAGTTGCCTGTCACGGTTGTCGAAGGACACCGAAGGTGCAGCACAAGACAGCCGTGAGTACAAATATACTGATATAGTAGCTGCTGGTACTTTTTTGTACTTGGTTCATAACACCATCAACACCACCAACAACACCACCAACACATCCCTCAATGTCCAACGACCGCAAACCAGTCGCCGACCAGGCTGAGGACGATGCCTGGTTCCCATCACCCTACTCCCTCACGCAGTATGTCGCACCGAAGACGGACTATGATGGGGGCAAATACGACAAATACACTGGGGGCAAGTGGAAGGTCCTCTTGATCGCCACCCAAGAACGTTACTTGCGAATGGGCGGCGGCGAGTTCTTCTCGACTGGCAACCACCCCGTTGAGATGTTACTTCCGGTCCTACACCTGGACGCAGCCGGGTTCGACGTCGATATCGCAACAGTACGTTAGCCCCCTTATTAAGGCGTGCGACGAAGCCAATAAATAAGGGAACTAATTCACCTAGATAACCGGCGACCCCGTCAAGCTCGAGATGTGGGCTTTCCCGAAAGAGGACGAAGCCGTCAAGGGCGTGTTTGAGAAGTACAAGCAGAAGCTCCGCTCGCCGCTCAGCCTTCAAAACATCTGGGGCGACAAGGGCTTTACTCAAGACACTCCGTACATTGGAGTCTTCATCCCCGGCGGTCACGGCGCCATGAACGGCATCCCACACTCGAAGACCGTTGGCGACGTCCTCCGCTGGGCCGACGCGCAGAAGCGTTACCTCATCTCAATCTGTCATGGCCCTGCCGCATTATTGGCTGCGAATGTAGGAAAGCCAGAAGGCAGCAAGTTCATCTACGAGGGCTATAAGGTTGTGGTGTTCCCCGATTCGCTCGACTCTGGGAAAAATATGGAGATCGGCTATATCCCGTCTTCGGGGCTGCCTTGGCTGGTCGGCGAGGAGCTCCGCAAGAATGGTGTTGAGATTGTCAACAAGGAAATGACGGGCGAGACGCACCGCGATCGTTATCTGTTGACTGGTGATTCGCCGTTGGCGTCGAACAATTTGGGCAAGATGGCTGCGCAGGCGCTGTTGGAGGATGTTGCGAAGAGGTCTTGAGTCGGAGGATGTAATGATGTATCATGATTATTTGCTGTATCCTTGATGGGCAGCTTCAACGATTTTGATTTTACGACGACGCCCTGTCTCACACTTCTATCTGCACTTCTTAGTGATAGACTTCGCATGACCGCCTAGAGACTTCTCTTCAAATCCTCTGCCCTGCCATCCGTACAATCACCAGTCGGCACATCATTGCCGCCATACAGCCAAGGGAGTGCAAACGAACGTCTTGTCGAAGACTACATCTCGAAGGTGACAGATATGGCTTGTGTATGGAGGAGCACGCAAGCATTGTGCATCCTTACCCAAGAATAAGCCACCTCGATTTCGAAACTGCCACCAGGTTTGCTGCATCGATATCAGCACTCGCCCAGCGGCCCTCTCAAACACCTACTCCAGCACCTCTGCATCTGGCACTCGCACTTCTGACTTACAACTCCAACCAATTTACAGCCCACTCAGCCTGACTGATCTATTGGGCATCGACTGCGATGACTGACGCTTCATGAAATGTGCCATTGAATTCTCATCATTGGCCATGAAGACATCTTGTCCCGATCGATGGCGGTCGATCGTGTTGTTGACGACAAGTGTTCACGCGGAGGCGTCCAGATGACCAGAGATGATTTATGGCAATCCAAACTTCGTGATCGTGCTCCATCGTTTCCATGTGGCATGAGTAGATTCCTCCTTTCCATGTGTATTTGGGCTAACCCATTGTTCTTTCGCAGATGACATGGTCATGGTCCCCTTGGTCAGGCTCGCAATTCCGTCGAAGTCAACTCCGCACAGCGGGCGTGCCTTGGTCTTGGCCGCACAACAACTAACATTCATGTTCACATAACTTTACCAAATGTCGACAGATCTGCGTTCTGATTGTTCGTGGTTATAGGCTAGGGTCTGTTGTACTATCCTAGTTAGTCAATACTGCCAATTCCTGGCAATTTTGCGACTCCATCAATATCTGAGGAAAATTCGACGAATTTTGATCAAGGTTTCCCCGAATTGATTAACTTTGCTCGTCTTTTCGTTCGCCTTTGCCCGCCATGAGTTCTTCGCTATCAGAAATCTATTGGGAGTCGCTTGGGACTTGACTTGACGACGAAGCACCAGATGACATCAACTCAAATCGCACTATTGTCAGCTTCCAGAACTCGATGACGAACGATCCCCATCTTTCCTCCGTTGACAGGACAGTTCTATTAGGCTCCTAGATGAGGCCTGTGGTGAGCGTGCTTGCCCTGGTGTGCCGGTCCTTGTAAGTTTGCACTTAGTATGCTTCTATCACACTATCGAGACTTCAATATCTTCATAGTCATCGATCCCTATCGATTCCCCGTTGGCATGGAGGTCAGGTCGTGGCCGTGGATACATTGTGACCGATTCGACCCTGACCTTGCCGTTTGGTTTCCAAGTCTTCAATATGTTCCAACTTGGTTTCTCCTCAACCAATCAACTCGGCTGAACTCGGCTGAAATAGGGGACTTGGCGCAGTGGTAGCGCGTTCGCTTTGCATTACAGCTTGTGAAAGGTCGTGGTTTCAATCACCACAGTCTCCAATTCTTTTGAAGCATGTTGGGATATTTGAGTGGATTTTTGGTCTTTTTGTCAGCCTAAGTCGCGACTACCCACCCCAGCGTCATGTAGCATCGCACAGTGTTTGAGTCCTATGCGTTGCCATCATTTCGAACCCATCAGGAAGGTTCTACGATTCCAATTGATCGATTGGTGGAGTGGAGTAATTTCGAATCTCCGGAATGAGTTCTTCCAAATCTCCATCTCTCCTTTTCTTCTCGAGACCTCGCGATATGCATCACCCAACATCACATGAGGAGTGTGCTCTACGTGTTGCCATAGCGAAGATTGTATCAGCAGGTCTTCGGGGGTCGTATTTATCATTGGGCGAATTCACTCTGAAGACCCGACTCGGGGCAGACGTGGGGGGGCACTTCTAACACCAGAAGACTTTTGACATTCGGGATGATCATCTTAAGCATGCTGATCGATTAGTGAGAGGCTCTAATCGATTACGGGACAGGGCATGAGAAATCATGCATTTGAGACTTCATCAAAATTAGCGGACTTGGTCAAAATTCAACGTCCTAAGAATTTTCCAAAATCGAGCACTTTACTTTCCCGAGTTGAGGTACCTACTGCGCGCTCTTCGGCCACCTTAGTAGCTCTGGAGAACAACTCCGACATATGGTGCAATTCCACAAGGTCGTCTCTAAACGTTATCAGATCGATCTCGATAAGACTATGTCTAATTCTAGACTCCCTCCGCCTATGCCAAAGTTTGTCGAGATGGACAACCTCACTAGCACTGACATGTCTATAGTGTAATAGGTCTGCCGATACCACAGCCTGCGAGAGCCTGATCCAGTGAGATAACGCTGTTCGGAGACCGCTCTCTCACTGGTTTAAGGGTGACCGAGGCATAAGGAAGTTGATGATACCACTACCATCGATCGACAAATTTTAGAATGAACTGATGTCGGGAGACTGCCTACGTGAAAGACTTGCCCGACATGGAGACATCTGCAATATAACAATGTCACAGAATGCGGATGTCGTTGTGCGCTTGTGGTGCCTGCTATACTGTGTTTCGTTCTTAATGTGTGGTGTAGTCTTGGTTGAGGATTGATTGATACCAGCTTTATAAAGCAGCTTTCTAACACCGATCGATCAAAGGAACGAAACACTCACACACGTTATCTGGCAATACAACACATGACAAAAACCAATCATACGGTCTCACATGTCATACCGCTTAACTCATACTCGTAAACCATTCGTGTGGACAACGATTCTAACCATTCAAAGACTGAGAGCTTGCGTATGTAGGGTTAGGGTTGGGGTAAGTGAACTTGGAGAAAGTTCAGACTGCATTTGAAGTATTCCCACTCCATCATTACACCTCAACAACACACACCTCAACACCATGGCCAAAACAAAGAATATGAAAGGCAAGCATGCCGCCAAAGGCCCTCTCCGCAAGGTACCATATGTGAAACCAGACCCTACCAAACCAAAGGATGAACGCCACCGTCCAGCCAAAAAGGAAGTAAAAAAACCACAACGCCCAACAATCCCTTTCATTCCAGAAGAAGACCGCATTCTCCTGATCGGCGAAGGCGACTTCTCCTTCGCCAAATCAATAGTCGAACACCATGGCTGCTGCGACATCACGGCGACCTGCTACGACGGTCAGGCCGAACTGTTCGAAAAGTACAAACCCCAAGCCGAAGAGCACATCAAGTACCTCGAAGACGAAGGCCAGACAGTCCTCTACAACGTCGACGCCACGAAATTGGATTCGAACAAGACGCTGAGCAAGTCCGGCCTCTTCAACCACATTCTCTTCAATTTCCCGCACGTGGGCGGCAAGAGCACAGATGTCAACCGCCAGGTCCGCTTCAACCAGGAACTGCTCGTCAAATTCTTCGCCGCGGCCAAGAAACTGCTCGCTCTGGATGGAACTATTGTTGTCACGCTATTCGAAGGTGAACCCTACACGTTATGGAACATCCGCGATCTAGCTCGCCACAGTGAGCTGGAGGTGCAGCGGAGCTTCAAATTCCAGGCTAGTGCGTACCCAGGCTACAGCCATGCGCGGACGCTTGGCAACCTTGAAGGTGGCGGTGGATGGAAGGGCGAGGATCGCGAGTCGAGGAGTTACGTCTTCGAGAAGCAGAAGGAGTACAAGGGAACCAAAAGTCCCTTTGCTGCCAAGATGGCTGCCGAGCAGAAAAAGAAGAAGGCAGAGGAGACTGACAGCAGTGATGAGGATGAGTGAAAGATGCGGTTATCGTTCTCTCACACGCAATTACCCGTGTCACTTCCACCTGTAGTGACCTAACGATTACGCCCAAAGTCACCTGCCTGTGTCTTTCAATCGCACTTGCGCAACGTCTCTCAAAGCCGACAGACTGCTGAAACCGACGGAAGACTACCGGCAACGACACGAGGCGTGGACCGCGTGTATTACACACATGGTTTGCCGGAGCCCATCGGCAAGACACATTAAATCATTGATAAATGATTCGAGACCTTGACTGGTACCAATGACAGACGAGATGGAGAGAGAAAGTAAAGTAAGCTTCACTACAAGATGGGACCATGTTTCCTTGTAGCTTTCCTAGGGAGCAAGCAAGTCGACACAAGCAGCGAGGCAACAAGGCAGCGAGCTCTGGCCTTCTCTCGTTGATGACAGGTCTATAGTATGCGTACGAGGAACCCTTCAAAGGGTATACCTGAATCCAGGATGCCTGTACCCCAACTCATTTTCCTTGGATCCCTGCAGTCTGGAGTCTCTCTTTCCCTTTGCTCTCGCCGCATTCTCCCATCGGATGTAAGCGAGGTTCCCCAGTGTCAATATCAGACTTAGCCCAATGGCACCGATGTTGATCGCGTGACCCGTGGTGTACAACGGGGCATCTTCGCTGAGGTATGTGAAAGTAGCAACGAAGGCGCCGCAGTTGCCTAGCGCCACGATGAAACCAAGGCCAGTCGCTTTGACGTAGTGTGGTGCCAGGTTGTTGCTCAGCCAGGCCAGGATAAGTGGTGAGCAAGGGAACATGCCCGCCGCGACGAAGAATGTGCCGCCGTACCTCACACTGGGAGTCTCGGCTGCAAGCTGCATGATGTAGCCGATTGCGGCGAGGGTGAGACCGACTGCAATCAGAGGGCCGCGCATCTTGATCCTATCGCTGAGATAAGATGCAAGCAGTACGACGAGGAAGGCGATGAAGTTCGGAGGGACGGTGAACAGCTGTGCAGTGATGCGTTTGTATCCAAGACCAGCGATGATGGATGGGAGGAAGAGAGAGAAGGAATAGATCGGCACGAGGATGAGGAAGAAGTTGATGCTCATCAAGATGGTGTTAATGTTGAAGATGGCCATGCGTACCTACGAAATGTTAGCGACGATGTCTAGAAGACGCTCCGCAACGGAATAAAACTCACGGCGGCCCAGCTGAACTTCTCATCATCAATCTTGTCGCTTTGCGCGGCACCCTGGAGGTCGGCCCGGAGTACGTGAACGATATACCACTGCTCTTCTTCGCTAAGGAACTTGGCTTTTCCGGGCGTGTCGGGGAGGAAGAAGAATGCTGCGATCGCGACCACGATTGTGAGGGACCCCTCCACGAAGAAAATCCATGGCCATCCGTTGTATCCATGGAATTCAATCTCTGCCAGGCCGGTCGCGAGGAGACCACCGAACGCTCCACTCAATGGAGCGGCACAGTAAAAGACCTGCTTCGTGTTAGCTACCCGTAACTTCGACACATTCTTGCAAGTACTCACTCCCAATCTGAACATGAGCTGATGTCTCTTGTAGAACATGCTGAGGTACAGAATGATACCACCAAACATGCCGCCCTCGCAGGCTCCCAATAGCATGCGACATACGATCAATGCTGGGTAGCTCTTGACCGCCCCCATACATGTGCCCACAATCCCCCATGCTAATGCAAGAATCGGCAGGAATTTACCACCGCCGACGTACTTGAGAAGCCAATTGGCGGGGATGTCAATCAAGATGTAGAGGATGTAGAAGACCGTGAGCGAGATATTGTACTTGTTGCCGGTGAGGTTGAGGTCGTCGATTAGGCCATCGATTTTCGCATTCCCGATCTAGCTTTGTCAGAGATTTGATGAAGCTAACAGCTGCTCGCTTCACTTACATTCGAGCGGTCAATAAATGCGAGAAGCCATAGAGCAAATATCCATGGCAGAATCCGGCGGTCCAGGTGTCGCACGATCTTTTTCTCTAGGACAGGATCTTCCACGTGTGTGTAGCCGGTGCCAGAGGTATCTTTCTCGTCAATCTCTTCAGCATGGTCGAGTTTCTCTTCTTGGAGACTCATGTTGATGTCGACGGTAGGAGACCCGGACAGCGAGTTTAGGAAAGGCGGTATAGCGAAAGTGGTGAAAGAGAATCAAGGTCAGACCACCGAGTGGGATGAAGAGTAGTACTACCTTCGTACATCTGCAGATAAATGTAACACCGATAAGCTCTTACCGAGGGAAACGCAGGCCGGAGAATCTCCACGTTGTACAGCATGGCACACGCCATATCGCGTAGTATCCGGCGATCAGACCCTGTACTTACCTCTCAACGTAGTCAAGTGACGCCACTCACGGATACGAAGAAGTATTAGACCGCATAATGACACCCAGAGAGGGCCAAGCCGGCACAGTAGCTTGTCGAGCTTATTGAAAAGACAAGCATAAGCGGCTGATTATGCTTGAGTGATGGGCCGATCTGTTGCAGCCCGCATGTCTGACTCGAAGCACATCCTTGCCGTGAGGGGGAAGATGGCCGGCACGGTGTATCTTTGGTCCGATGCGTAGAGCGCTGTCATCCGAGACACGTATCCGAGTACGCCATTGCAGGACCCGGG